>TARA_R110001592_G_scaffold363293_1_pt1 | contig 26436 bp, 17 predicted proteins | sample TARA_R110001592 | Tara Oceans TARA_R110001592 (sample SAMEA4398387) | marine metagenome | biome: Polar Biome; feature: [SRF] surface water layer (ENVO:00010504); material: water (ENVO:00002006), including particulate matter (ENVO:01000060) such as... | depth 5 m | reverse complement strand
AATGTCATCAAATCTTCTTGGTTTTACCCGAGGAAAACTCTTTTCTCAGAATGAACACCTTCTTGGGGATCATGGTACTGCTCCAAGTAATACGCATATTCTTCAGGAAATATATCCTGGACAGAAGCGTTGGGCAGTAGAGAGTCAGCAGAATACTTCCTGTCAAGTTTTCCCCAAGCATACGTATCAAACCTGTACGAGTACACCGTGGCATAATCAATCTTGTATTTCGGCATGTTCTGAGAAATCTAAAACAAGAACTGATACTTGATTGTCATGTACCGGTTATCAGTCCATTCTCTCAAATAAGGAAGAAGCAAGAATCCGCGAGAATTGTCGCTGTAATTATGAAAAGTACCAACTGATAACAGAACTTGATTTCTTTTGTATCGAACTCCTGTGTTAAAGACGTAAGATGATAAGCCATATTCAAAGCCTACAATTGGTTTTACTTCGGCATTGGATTTCTTTGAGAATACATGCTGATAGCCAACAGTGAAATAGTGACGGACTTGGTTATAAATAACTTTCGGGGGATAGTTGTCAGATCCTTGATATGTAATCTCAGTTGGCATGTTATAATACGAAATTGTAAAACCTTTGTAGCCTACTGTGGCATTATAATGCTCTGTGAAAGTATTTGTTCTTGCATAAGTTGATTTAGACGTTGGAGGTGTCCAACCAATACCAACAATCCAATTTCGTTCTTTTTCAGACGTTGGTGTATCCTGGGCAAAAGAAAGTGTGCTTGTGCTGAACATTAACAGCAGAGTAAATAATATTGGTCTCTTCATGCTTAGTGATTTGAAAGGTTTATTATAACAATTAATGTGGCGAATATCGTGTATTTATAGATCAGTTGTTCTCTGCAGTAGTAAGCGATTTCAAGCACTTCATTAAGCTTCTGTATTTGAACGATTTGAGCCTTGAGAAACATTTTAAGAGGAGTTTAAAACTGATTAATTGACTTGCCAAATGTCCTATTAAAATAGATGGAATTTCCTTTAATACCGGGAAGAACAATGGAGTAATTAAATAGGAGTTGTATAAGTCTTTTGGCTATGATTTGAAAATCAAGTCAACGATGTTAAACTATATTCCGAACACCGCCCTTAAAATGTTCTATTAATTAAATTTTACAATAAGGGTGTAAGTAAACTAGCTTGAAATTGAATGGATTAATTCTATATAAAACATATTAGGCTAAGAAAACAAAGCTCACTTAATTGTTTCTCTTTAAAAACAAGTAGGGTGGGTTTTCACAATCTTTAATAATTCTATTTTTGTTGTATTGACATGAATCTCTCAGGGATATCTCGTAGATTTTAAAACCTGCACCCAATAAGGTGGAAATAATCCAGAAGACAAAGGTGATTGAGCTAGAGACTATGATTAATCGGTAATGTGGAACCATGCAGGCGCGTTAAATGCTGCGCGTCTACAGTTCTTCGGCAGGTTCAATATGAATAAACACCTGACCTAAACTGGGGATTTCTGCCATTAGGTAATCTTTAAGGTGATGGGAAATGGTGTGACCTTCTTTTACGGAGATATTGGCATCTACAGGGGCGTGGAGATCGACGTGATAGCGCATGCCGATTTTGCGGACAAAGCATTTTTCAGTAGCGAGAACACCGGGGACGGCGAGGGAGTGTTTTTGCACGAGAATTTGAATATCGTCGTAAAGGTGTTCATCCATTAGTTCTGTATAGTGACAAAAACGTCGAGCCAAGCGCCGTAGGTGCAACATTTCGATACTTGTAATTGATAAGTAGATGTTTTTTAACCACAAAGCGCACAAAGCTCACGAAGAATGCACGGAGGATCATGGAGGGCACTTCGTTAAGAAGTATGTTTTCCTTTTTTTTTGTAACGCAACGATCTCAACGATCACGAAGTTTGCGCGGCGATCGCGGCGGCGGGTTAGAGACTGAAAGAGTATAGAGAGATTTGGTTTAGAAGTTTAGGGTTTAGCGGCTATAAAGCGAGATGGGCAAAAACAAAGTATATTCTTTGGTAAGAAATTGTAGATATAGCAAGAGTTGGAGCCATAGTAGAGAGGGCTTTAGGCCCAGCGGGCCGACATCTCGATTTAAAGACGTGAGATTTTAGACCGCTGCACTTTGAGTATTAAGATTAGCTTTCGTTATAGTTAGGAATTTCATTTTTTAAAACACTGATGAGGCTGATTGGTACGGATGGTCATGTTTCAGAATCTTACTACTGTTAAGGAGGGCTTGAAGGCAGATAAGACCTAAGGTTAGAGGTGATTAGTAATTCATTCTATTATGGCTAGTATGTAGGTCAGCAGTTTTTGAAGAGAATTTAAATAATAGACTTATTTTAATATATAATACTGTTGTATACTGATGGTAGAACTTGTTTCTTATTATTTACTCTGTTGAAGTTAAATTTCAATTAATTTACTTAAGTTAGTGCTTTAAATAATAAAGAGACTTTAATTATTGGTCTAACATAAATATTTTAAATGAAAAAGTTGATAATCACTCCAGTTACTGTTGTTTTAATATCGTTGTTGATAAGCTTTAATGCAGAGGCCCAGGATTTTTACGCCAGTATTAGCGCTGGTTACAATACGAGTTTTGGCACAAGTAATTTGACGGCCTTTGATTTTTATAATTATAAGGAGGTTGGTACGAAAATAACAGAAGAGCAAGTAAATATTTCTTTAGGAAAAGGCTTAAGTATAAACGGACTTGTTGGATATTCATTTAATAAGCATATTGGCGCAGAATTGGGTTTTTCTTACTTAATAGGTGGTGAAACTACCGCTAATGACCAATACGACAATGAAAGCGTCGAATACACCTTTTCCTCTAATATGCTGCGCATTATTCCGACCTTGGTAGTTTCCTCTGGTTTAAAAGACATTGATCCCTATGCAAAATTCGGATTAATTATGGGTAGTGGTTCTGTAACCTATGGGGTCAGTTCGGATTTTGATGGAAATATTGCAGTGAATACTATAAAAATGGATGGAGGTATTGCTTTTGGGCTTAATGCGGCTATTGGCGCTAATTATGAGTTGAAGGAAAATCTTCTACTTTTTCTAGAAATCAATACCATTAATATGTCTTATGCGCCCACCAGAGGGGAGCTAATCGAAGCCACTTTTAATGGTGTGGATGAGCTTTCAGACTATACCACTTCTGAAAAAGAAGTTGAATTTGTAGATAGTTATACATTCGATTTCGCAGGACCATTTCCTCCAGAGTCTGAGCCAAGTAAAGCACTGAAGCAGAGACTACCTTTTAGTAGCATCGGCATAAACTTAGGTTTAAGAGTAAATTTTTAAAATGGCTCAGGTTATTTTTGAAATAATTGGTTCTTAGGACTTTTAGGCCTTATGTGGATTAAGAATAATGCGAGGCAGTGTTAGCTTTATAAGTTGTTATACTTTAAGAGTTTAGCGATTAAGACTTGTTAGTCGACGAGCTGCTCGGAATCGCAATTAATACAAGGGTTTGAATACAGAGTTTAGTTTGTTGAGGCTTTCGAAGCTCCGATGTTAGAAGGGAAAATAAGTTCTTGTCGCTTTTCATGAAATCCTTTAGGGATAAAATGCTTATATAGCGCGATGATGGCACGGTGACACAAAGTGAGGAGTTGGTGGATTTGAAGTTTAAAGTTTAGTTGCTTGAGGGCTATGAATGTAAAATGCCGAAATCAAAGTATATTCTTTGGTAAGAAATTGTAGATATAGAAAGAGTTGGAGCCTGGGTAGGGAGGGTTTTAGGCCCAGCGGGCCGACATCTGGATAGCATTAGATATAACGCAAACCCAAGCGCCGTAGGTGCGACATCTCGATTTAATGATATTAGATTTAGGCTTTAGTGGAATAATGATAGCAAAACTTACTTTTTCTAGACTTAGGCAAGGGTAAAAACTTATATCTTTCAACTGCCATTAGTTGATTAAGTAATAAAGCTATTTCATAATCCTAAGCGGATTGCAAAGATTGCCGCGCTTTTATAATGCAAAGAAGGGAAGTGGGCATGGTTAGAAAAGGGAAAAGGGAGCATTAATATTTTCCCCACTGGAATTTTTAACTTTAAAATTGTTGACGCATGATTGCACATATGCCTACGTTAGGCTTCATGCAAAAACGATAGTGCATAAAATAAACCTTAGTAATAAATAAAACCTTAAATTATGGATACAACAGGAATTTTGATTCTGATAATCGTTGGTAGTTTCTTGATAATAGGGCTTCTGATATTTCTATTAGTAAAAGGCAGTAAAAAGAAAAAAGAATTAAACTCAATTATTACCGATTACGAAAATAAGTATAGGAACATAATAGATGTTGATGAGGAAATTAATAAACAAACCGTTGAATTTAATCAACAATCTGAAGATTTTCAGAACCAGATTATTGAATCAAAAGAAAAGCTAAAATCATTAAAAGAGAAGTATCTTACAGCAAAAGAGGTTTTTGAGGATTTAACTCATCAGAATAACTTATTAAAAGACACTTTAGATATAGCTGAATTTGGTGTTTATGAACCTCACTTTGATTTTGAAACATCCGAAAAATATAAAGAAAATATAAATCAGAATAAGGAAGAACAAAAGCAACTTATAAAAGATGAATCAGCTGCAGTTTGTAATACACCATGGACTGTTGGTGATAGTCGTAAGCAAGGTGAGATTATGGTTAGAAAGGCAATTAAGCTAACGCTAAGAGCTTTTAATGGAGAATGTGATTCACTAATTACAAAAGTTAAATGGAATAATATTGAACAATATAAAAAAAGAATTGAGAAGACATTTGATGCAATTAATAAGCTAAATTCATCTCAGGATATTCACATTCAGAATAGATACTTACAGTTAAAGTTAGATGAATTGCGACTAAATTACGAATATGAATTAAAGAAATACGAAGAGAAAGAGGAACAAAGACGTATTCGAGAACAAATGAGAGAAGAGGAAAAAGCAAGACGTGATTTTGAAAAAGCGCAAAAGGAAGCAGAGAAGGAAGAGAGAATGCTACAAGAAGCAATGAAAAAAGCACAGGAAGAATTGTCAAAAGCTACAGAAGAAGAAAGAGCAAAATATGAATCTCAACTTGCTGAATTACAGAATAAACTAAAAGAGGCAGAAGAAAAAAATCAGCGTGCTATTTCAATGGCACAACAGACAAAATCAGGACATGTTTATGTAATATCCAACATAGGCTCATTTGGCGAGAATATTTATAAAATCGGAATGACGCGTAGATTAGAACCATTAGATAGAGTAAACGAGTTAGGAGACGCATCAGTACCTTTTAAATTTGATGTTCATGCAATGATATATTCCGAAGACGCACCTGATTTGGAAAATCAACTTCATAAAACCTTTAATAAAAACAGATTAAACTTCGTAAATCTTAGACGTGAGTATTTTGATATTTCACTTGATGATATAGAAAAGGTCGTTAAAGAAAATCATGGTGAAATTGAATTTATTAAGAAAGCGGAAGCTAAAGAATATCGGGAGAGTTTGATTATTAAGAAAAAAACGAATACTGCTGATGAACCTATTTTAGTTGAAGAAACACATCCAAATGCAGATGATTTATTTGATGATGAATAAAAGCACGAAAGCCTAACATTTTGTATAAGTAATGGCAGGAGATGTGCTAAATATCAAGGTTTGTAACCCGCTCAAACAGCATAGCGGTTTGACAGGAAACTACCACGCAATCTGCCACTACTCATACAATTTACCGTTGGCTGTAATTTCTCATAGACTGAAGAAATCCTAAGTCTCAGGGCTAACGTCAAATCAGGAAACTAAAGGCAAGAGTGATAATCATTTAATAATCTATAAATCAACAACTTGATTTTACGTTAGTCAGAATTAAAGAAAATGGTCAAAACTGAAAACTTCGATAAGGTTGAAATTACTTCTCAAGAAGAACTCAGGTCATGGTTATTGAAAAATTATTTTCAATCTGCAAGTGTTTGGCTTGTTACCTACAAGAAAAGTGACCCAGACAAGTACGTTTCAAGGTGGGACGTACTTGACGAGTTAATATGTTTTGGATGGATTGATGGTATTAGACGAAAGCTTGATGACAAAAAAACGATGCAATTAATATCTCAACGAAAAGTTGAGCATTGGGCGAAGAGCTACAAAGAGAGAGCCGCTAAACTTATTGACGAAGGTAAAATGCATGAGTCTGGACTAAAGGCAATAGAAGACTCAAAATCGAACGGACTTTGGAACTTCATGGATGATGTTGATAATTTAGTTGTTCCCGAAGACCTATTAAAGGAGCTTTCAAAACTTGAGGGAGCTTCAGAGTCTTTTAATTCAATAAATCCGTCGAGCAAAAGATTTGTACTAAGATGGATTAAACTTGCTAAGACCGATAAAACAAGAAAAAATAGGATCAAGAAAATTGCAGAACTATCTTCTAAAAGAGAAAAACTACCAGGAAGTTAAAAAAGAAAAAACTACAGCCAACAAGGCATATAGCTTTTGGCAGATGAACTGCTGTTAGCAAGGATTTCGCTTTGTAGCCAGCTTCGGTTGAGAGGAAACAGCTTCGAAACCACCACAAACCATAGACAACAATAAAAACAATAAAAATGAAAAACATATTAAGACTTTTTATAATAATTACAATCACGACACTACAAGGATTCGGTCAATCAATGCCCCAAATTTTCGGAAAAACTCTTCCTAAATTTGTTGGAAGTGAAATGATTGCAATAACATTTACGACAAGTCCTGAAACTATCAAAAGACTAATGCCAGAACCGCTTGTAAGTGATTCAACTAATATGGTAACAATAGTAATTGCCCTTCAAAAGGTCCCTGAAATTATGAATTATAATGAAATATTTATTTCAATTAACGCATCATACAAGGGGAAATCTGGAGGTTATCTACCCTTGTTATATTTAGATAGAGCGGCTCCAATAGTTGCAGGTAGGGAAATCGCAGGATTCCCCAAGGTTGATGGAGAATTTGAGATAGTAAAATTGGATAATAAGGTTTCAGCAGTTCTTAAACGCAATGGAGAGACCCTTTTAGAATTCTCTGCTTCTTTACAAGAAAAAAATGCTATGATTAATGAAAAAGCAAAAAGCATAGGTTTCGTGATTAAAGAAATACCATCAGCGGATGGTAGTCCTGTTCCGGCATTAAAGCGATTAAATACATTTACTTCTAGAAATTCTAAATCATACGATTACCAGGTATGTGAAAATGTAAATCTTAAGCTATACGCTTCCGAGAAAAATTTTATGCCAGAAATTCCTATAATTGATATCATAAGGGTGGTGTCTTTTAAATCGGATTACACTCTGGATTATGGAAATATTGAATATGATTATCTGAAAGGTAGATAAATACATTAGTCAATAATGTGTTTCGTCAATTATGAGATGCGGTATTGGAAACAGATAGCATTTTCTTAACTTTAGAATTGACTAAAGAAATATCTTTCTTCTTTAATCACCATTAAAATATATACGCATCATGGATGCTAATTCCCTAGTTTATTGGACGGAATAAGTACTTGTGCTTACATCAGGAAGTAGTGAAGTATGAAGCAAAAATGTTATTGTTATGCCACATATAAAAAAATAGATAATTATTAATTAAAATAAACTAATCAATATGAATATTTCAAAACCAATAAATTTTTTATTAACGGCGGTACTCTTATTAAGCAGCAGTGCTTTCTCATTTGGTCAAAAATTAGAACCAAAAGAACGAAAAACAGAAGCAGACCATATCATTAGTTCCGAAATAATGGGGAAAGATTATCAATTGTATATCTCATTCCCGAAAAGTTACTCAACCAAAGACACCGTTAACTACCCAGTATTGTATGTGTTAGATGGAGAATATAGTTTTCCTCAATTTCAGTCATCACAGCTAATTATGGGCTTAGGTAACGAATTAGAAGATGTAATCATTGTGGGAATTGGATCTGGCCTTAGTCTTGGTAGTTGGCTTATAAACAGAACCTATGATTATACGCCATCTGCAGACACACTTTCAAATGGTGTAATGGAAAAACAATATGGATTCCCAAAAGGAATGGTGAAATCTGGAGGTGCGGCTAAGTTCTTAGAAGTCATCAAAACAGAAATTGCTCCTTTGGTAGATAAACATTATAAAACAAATAGCGATAGAGGCATTACAGGTCATTCTTTGGGTGGCTTATTTACTGCTTACTGTTTGATCAATTCGGATGGTTATTTTACGCGATTTGGCATAAATAGTCCATCGCTTTGGTGGAATTCAGGCGAATTTTTAAACCAAGCTATTTCAGAAATTGAAAATAAGCGGAATAATCAGATGGGTTGGGATATTCCACTAAGCAAGGTATTTATATCGGTAGGCGAATTAGAAGGCCCGAGAATGGTTCCTACAATGGTTAAGCTAAGTACTCATCTTGAAGAGATGAAATCTGACAATATAGAATTAGAACAATTTTTATTTGAAAAGGAAACACATTTATCAGTTATGTCAGCAAATATGAGTAGAACTTTATCTGTTTTATATGGAAAAAAGTAGAAATATGAATCGTGCTTAAAATGGAATTACAACACTACCGCCAATCGCTATAAATACAGGCCCTTCGGGACAAATTTGATAGCGTAAACCTTAGTCGTTACATTTTGAAGTCGCACAGCTATATCGGTAAAATTCATAATTGGGAAATGTCGCTTAAAAGAGGAGTGATTTATATTGACGAAAAGGACGAAAAGGACGAAAGGACAAAACTGATATAAAATGATGACTAGTCAAATGAATAGCTAAGCCGCTGGGCACTAGAAAAGCATAGCTTTGGTTGTTGACTAAAAGTCGTTTTATTCAATGATGAAATTGTTATTATGGGTATAATGTAGATGTCGTGAAGCTCTAAATCTGTTTAATTAATGCGTTCTTAAAGCTAGTGAAGACAGGTCATGGCATAATCATTGAAAATAGTTACAAAAAGAGCAGATGCTAAAAGCACTTATTCTATCACTATCATTATTTGGACTAGTACAGGGCCAAGAACTTCCAAAACTGCCGCCTTTTTTCGATTATCAATTACGCACGGACTCTATGATGGTCCAAAAATATAGGGAGGGAGCCTACTCTATAGAAAGGCAGGAAAATATTTTACAGATTGGTTGTCGTGAAGAGATAAATGCAGAAGTTGCTTTTAGTTTGAGTTTATCTAATAACTTCTTATTTGAGGAGTACCCTAAGATGATGGCCGGAAAATGGGTTGATTACCATCCAAAAGGCTTAAAGCTGATTTTATACGGAGTAAAAAAGAAAGGCGGGAGTTTCGACTCCATTTTTGAAGCGCGGATAGAAGATTACTGTGTTTATGGTCAGCATAATTACCTTACTTCTAGCAAAGACTATTTCATTTTCACTTATCAGTATGCCATGAATGGGGGAGGTTCGGTAAAAGGCTATGAGGACATGGGGTTGTGGCAAGAATTTATCGAAGGCTTCACCGATTGGTTGGATACAGCGCCGCTGAAAGGCTTTCATCTTAAAGCTTTTAGTGAAGATTCATTAATTGGGTCAGATTTTAATTGGAAAGGTGAGTACAGGGTTTTCCCTTACGATTCTGTAAAAGTTGCTAAAGACCTAAATGAATTAGTGGGCCGCACTATCGAGAGAAAAAATAGTTCCCGTTTAGTAAAGTTAAAAAATAGGGATAAAGCCGAGAGTATTTCGAATTTCCGAGAGCCCGAGGCTAATTGGTATATCTATAAAGCTAAATGGTGGCGACGCCAGAACCTTATTTATGTTTGGGTTGAAGGATTGGGATTGGAAGTATACCGAATTTCTGCACCAGGGGTTATGGTGCAACTGAAACATGGTTTTGTGTTGGTTAAGAGTAGTTAGTATTAAGTAGCTAGTAGTTAGTAGGTTGTGCGGAATGAATAGGTGATTTGAGCTTCGATATTTGGTTGTAATTCGATAGGAATGAAAGGGATTGAGGAGAGGGAAATTCAGTTGGAATTCAATCGTAATAGATGGATAAATTAAATGAGCTGCGGCAGCTGCGGATTCTCGGTTTTTGGGATTTTTGTTGGAGGGCTAAGCGGCCATTTTAGCTTATACGACTATCCCGCCCGCCTTAGGCGGGCACCCCTTTTGTCGAGAAGTGGAACTAGAATGATGCTTGCATTTTTTCCTATGGTAAGCGTTCGGGCAATAGAATGGAGAGGCTTATCGGCATTAATAGGTGCTACTAGCTTCGGAAACGAGGGGGAATGTACATACAGCAAGAGTTTGAGCAAGAGTAAGGAAGGGCTTTTCGGAATGAATAGGTGATTCGAGCCTCGAAGCTTGGATCATTTATCATTCCGAAAATTGTGTACTAACTACTACTTACTAAAACTACTCCTTCCCCATATCTTTTAACAAGCCAAAGGCGATGTAACTGATTAACAAACCGCCGAGAACGATGGCCAACCACATGAAGAGTTTGGATTGAAAAAAGGAATCTTCTGAATCGGTTTTAGCTTTTAAATTCTCATCCGATTTTAGAGCATTCATGCTAATGATTTTGGCATCTTTAAGGCTATTTAGTTTATCGCTAATAAAGTTTCCAAGGTCGTATTGAGGACGTTTGCGGCTAAGGTCGATATCGAGATGGTAGTTTTTACCGGCTTCTAAATAGGCAACTAGGTATTTAGGTTTTTGGTAAAAAATGATATTGGTAATTTCCAGAGGTGGATTGTCGGCATTTTCAATGTCGATGTAAAATTCGCTTAAGGCTAAATTATTGAAAGTGAAATAGTTTTGACTGGCGGCGCTCAGATTAAAACGATAGAGAACTTCTTCATAAATTTCGCGGCCTTTTTTGGTCTCCCGCTCGCGTTTTTCGAGGAGAGAAGCGGGACGTAAGTAGTAGGCATTACTAATTTCGAAGGCCATGGCATCAATTTGATGGACATCTAGGGAACTGAAATGGATACGAGTAATTTTCTCCTCGTTTACTTCCTTTAGTTCCCAACTTATCTCCTGTAAAGGTGAAAGGGCGCTTGGAATGTATTGATTCGTGTAAAAACCAAATTCCTTGAGATCAATTGGAGCGGATTTACGGTTATCGATTTCTATTTTTAAATAAGCATAGTTGCTTAAAGGGAGCGAAACCTGCTTTTCTAGCAGGGGACTGCTCGATGCATTTATAGTAAGCCTTTGGTTTTCAATAAGGCCAAACCAATCTTCTTTATTGTCACTGCCGTAGATGCTAATTTCTTTGTCAATTTCTGTATTGGCTAATTTCAGGATTAAGCTAGAATTTAGTCCAAGGGGCCTGCTAATTATATAGCGGCTAAGGGAATCGGAATAGATCTTTTGGTCGATAATTTCGATGGACTGATAACTTGCGAATTGCCGATCGGAGGCATCCATAATAAGATAAGGCTGCTCTACCTTAGCGGTATCATTTAATCTAAGGAAATCAAAATTTTGGGCACTGGCCGCTCTTAATTCAGCTGGTAAGAGGATTTTATAAAGTCCCGCTTCCTTAATAGCGCTGATTTCAGCTTTAAAGCTTTGCGCAAAGCTATTAGCGGTGCCAAGTAGCGCGAGAGCAAGGGCGAGAATTTTACTTTTCTTCATCAATAACCAATTTTTTAATCTTTTGATACACAAAGGAAATTACTAATATGAGCACGCCTAAGAGAATGAAAGCGACAATTTTACCCGTTTCAGAAACATCCTTAATGTCGTAGATAAATAGCTTTACGATAGTTAAGCCTAAAAGGGCTAGAGCGCCAATACGAAGGTTTTTAGACTGTTTTTTGATGCCTGCTAATAGAAATATAAAGGCAAGGAATCCCCAGAGAATAGGCCAAGCCGACTTAATAATTTGAATCTTTGCATTCCAAAATTCATCTAAAACAAACTCTTCAATTTGGTATGCTTCATTTAATGCGAACTCGGTAACTTCCTGCTCGGTTGGGTAAAAGCCTGCCATACTGATATTTAAGCCTTGAATAATTACTTCTTGGCTTAGTAAACTTACGAGGATAAGCAGGGTAAACCACTCTATACTGCGCTTAGTTTTATCATTGGCTTTCGCTAGTTGCGGGTAATGTTTGAAAAAGGCGTAAAGTATATACAGGCTTAAAAAGAGAGCGATATAATGAAGGTTAAAAGCTAGACTTATTGGGGATCCCTTGCTGAACTTGACATTTATAAGTTCTATCTCTAATAAAGAATAGAAGCTAAATACCAAAAGTAGTGTAGAGGTGATTCCAATAAGTAAGCCTATGCGACTGAGAGCTTTTTGGGAAGTGCGCAGGCTGAAAAAGACCAGGACGGAAAGGAATATAAAATGATAACTAAAGCCTAGAATATAAGGGGTTTGGCCTTCAAAATAGCTGTGAGCCTGATAACTGGTTTCTAGAATGCCAACGAAATAGGAAATCACAATCGCTAAGCTAGCAAGAACAGAGCGGTAAATAGGGGCCGGGAAACTGAAAAACTTCGTCTTTAAGGTATCAAGTTCATTTAAAACAATTTTGCTAAATATTAAAGTCGCAATTACAACCGAACCCGTTATAAAGATGGGATTGAAGATGATAGTGTAATCAGTCTCATCGCCAGCGTATTTAAACCAATCCATGCTGAGGCTAATAATGGCAAGAAGCTGCACAAGCATGCTGGCGAGGGTGAAGGAGTTAACCTTCGACTTACGCGCCAGCCATAATAATAAAGCTGCTTCAACAGCCCAAAATAGGGTGATTTGATTGCCTTCAAACTGTAAAGGCACTGCCAAGGTTACAAAGCTAAGGGCGATGCCCACCAATAGATAGATATTGGTTCTATCCGAACCTAAACGACGATAAAGAATGGAGGCATAGGAAATATTATAAAAGGCGAAAAGAAGGGTGAATAAGCCAATGAAGCTCGACTGCCAGTCGGCTAATACGAGGTAGCTAAAGCCAAAATACAAAAAGGTATTGCCGATGATGGTGGCCCTTTCGATGCCATTAAATAGTCCCTTACTTTTAATGTTATTGATTACACTACTGATGCTAAATAGGACATAGAATATTAAAGCAAAGCTAAAGGCATGGGCGTGTACGAATTCCTCGCCACCAATTTCCTTAGTTAGCCAGATGCCAAACATTAAGGTGCTGGAAACAAAGGCCAAAAGATTAACCAATTTCCACTTTTTGAAATAAGAAACGGCCAAAATGCCAATGTTTAAAACAATTAGGTAGGAGAAGAATACTAGGTAATTCCCCTCTCCAGAGGAGATGAGGAAGGGACTAGCCAATCCGCCTAGGAGCGCCAAGACTGCTAATTCTTGTCGATTATAAGATAGGGAGACCAGGGTGCTGAAAGCGGTTATGATAATCATTAAGGCAAAAGCCACCGTTTGACTGAAAAGCTGATACTCTTGAAAGGCAATGAAAATGGTAAAGTAATAGACACTAATTCCCCCGGCTACCATTACGGAGCTAAAGGAGGCAAATTTGGCTTTTAAGCGATGGGCAATAAGCATCAGAATAGAACCTGCTAAAAAGCCAATACCAACGCGTGCGGGCTCATTAATCCAATCCTTGTCAATCGCAAATTTCACGAAATAGCTGATACCTAAAACGAGAATGAGGATACCAATTTTATTAATCAGGTTTTCACCGATAAATTTCTCGAGATCAGGATTTTTCTCTTTAAATCGCTGAATCCATGAAGCGGGTGATATTTTTTTGTTAGCTGCAGACTGCGGCTCTGGTTCTGAAGGTTCCTCTTGCTGAGTGGTTTCAGAACTGGCATATAAACTTCGGAAAGCGCTTTCATTAGTGGGCTCACCTTCTTGCGAGCCTAGTATACGGATACTCGATTTTTCTTTCTGTTCTTCAGTTTCATTTTCAGTTGCCGGTTGATCTTTTTGATCTTCTTTTGACTTGGGAGTTTCTAGGCTGGCTTTAGCCGCAAGAAGTGCAGCCTCTTCTTTTTGGGCTCTCTCTGATTCTTTTATGCTTTCAGCCGATGGCTTTAAAGAAGGCTTTTCGACGATGGTACTTCGCTCTTGAGCTTGTTCGAGTTTAAGCGCTTTAAGTTCGCTCAATAGCTGATTTATTTTGGCATCTACTATTTTTAGTCTTTTCCTTTGCCGACGGTAGAAGAAATACATTAAAAAAGCGAACACAATAGCGGTATAAAAGTCCATCATAGCCTTAAAATTTTCGGGACGAATGTAAGATTACCGTCCAGTGAGCGAAAAACAGAATATTGGTAAAAATCACGATATCGATTAAACCTTCTTCTTCTGTTTTTAAAGCTAGCGAATATCGGTTTTAATCTTTAATGTTTAGAGAGGCTTAAAATAGGATAAAACTAGAGAGGCTGTGGTATTTTGAAGCTGGTAAAATGATAATTCAGATCTTCTAAAGGTATGAAGTTTACTATTTCACCGGCGCGGGAGTAAAATACTTAAGATCAAATCCTTCGAAAATATTAGAAATTACATCCTAAAGAACCCCACTATTTGGCTGCAGGATAAATTCTACAAGGGCTAAAAGACATTTTATAGATAGTGTCTAAGAATATTTTCTGCAATACTGAGAGCTTTTTACCTGGAGGTATTTTGTTGTTATGCGCTGCTGGAAATGAAAATGACGGGTCTCATCTTTTTGTTGTATTTCAGCGGCTTTGCCTTATATTAGAGCCTAGATCAATATGTATGAAAACGAAGAATGAAATTGTAAATAATTGGTTGCCCCGTTATACAGGTCTGCGCCTAGATGAGTTTGGATCTTATATTTTGCTCACGAATTTTCATCATTATGTAGAATTATTTAGCGAACAAACGGGGGCGGAAATTAGAGGTTTAGATAAGAGTATGCCCAATGCCACTCACGGCGATATAACCATTATTGATTTTGGAATGGGATCGCCCAATGCGGCCACGATAATGGATCTGCTGGGAGCGATAAAGCCAAAAGGAGTACTCTTTTTAGGGAAATGTGGCGGTTTAAAGAAACGCAATAAAATTGGCGATATGATTTTACCCATTGGGGCGATTAGAGGAGAAGGAACTTCCAATGATTACTTTCCGCCCGAGGTGCCCGCTATGCCTTCCTTTGCCTTGCAGAAAGCCATTAGTACAACGATTCGCGATAGCAATATAAATTATTGGACGGGTACGGTTTATACCACCAACCGCAGGGTATGGGAATTCGATAAAGAATTTAAAAAGTACTTACGTAAGATTCGAGCTTATGCCATTGATATGGAGACGGCCACGCTCTTTTCGGTAGGATTTTACAATAAGATACCTACGGGCGCTCTTTTACTAGTCACCGATCAACCAATGGTACCTGATGGGGTAAAGACCATGGAAAAAGATGCCGCTAACTCCAAGACTTTTGATCATAATCATGTGAAAATAGGCATTGCATCTTTACAGCAATTGATAAATAAGGGAGATACCATTCGTCACTTAAAGTTTGAGGATTGGTAAAATATTTTTCCTAGAACAAATACCAATAATATCCAATTTGCAAAGCTAAGGCACTGTTTTGTAGCTCACTTATGCCAATACTTTCATTTAATGGGTGATAGTATTGCAAAGCGGCTTCGAGCTGCCATTTTCGCTGGTAAGAGTAGGCTATGCTCAAGCCAAGATTGGCGTGGGTAAGTGCTAATCCCTGCGAGCGAAAACTTGAAATTACATCTTCTATATCATCAATATTATCGTCGATATAGCTGTATTCAAAGGCTTCACGTATTAAAATACTGCCTAAGACCCCTGCTTTAGAGCGTAGCAACCAATTATCGTTTTGCCAAGTTATGAAAGACAATTGGAGAGGAAGGTGAAGCTGTTGGGTCCAAATTTCGATGTAATCGGGTGAAGGATTTAGGCCGTTATAATTAGGGAAGTTTTGTATTTGTGAAGGGGAAATGGCGGCAATTGAATTGTATTCATTTTGCATAAGGCCATAATGAAGACCAGTATGTAATTCCAGTCTATTGAGGCCTACTATAGCGCCAAAACCTGCGAAGGTTCCCAGATAGGTGCTAAAATTATTGTAGCTCCAAGGTGAGAAAATATTTAGCTGCGGACCCATTAAAATGCGATAGTCTTGCGCTTGCAGGGTTTCGCCCGCAGACTGCCATAAAGAAGATAAAACTGAGGGCGCTTCTACTAGATAGGCCTCATTTTCGGCCTCCTCTGCAAGGCTTTCTGAAGCCCTACGAAAAGAGGGCGTCAGTTTATTAGTATCGGCTGGAGCTTTTCTTTCGCTTTCAAAACCATTGGTTGAGATAGAATCAGCAGAATTTGCAATAGCGTTTTCTCTTGCAAGTAGTAAGACCGAGTTTTCATCTAGATCTTTTTTGGCCTGTTCTGAGCCCGCAGCATAAGCTAAGGGCGCAGAGTTACGAAGTGCTAAACGTTCTTTCATGCGACCAGTGGGGGAGAAAGTAGCATTGTTCTCTGGGTCTTTCATCTTCGGGGCGACTTCAGGCGCCTGATCACTAAGCGTACTTAAAAAAGTGGGCGACTTTGGTGATTGCTTGCTGGCAGAAGGCTGGGCGGCAATGTAAACAGTATCGCGAATGATTAGGGTATCGTAAATGCGGATGGTTTCTTGAACGTAGATAGTATCGACTCTAGTCGATTCAGCGCTAGAATTTATTTCTGATTTATCTGCGAAAGGGCCGAAAAACCAAAGCGTGCCAAACAATATTGCGCTGAATAAATAAGGCAGATACCACAAGCGAAGCAAGCTCTGCCAGCTATTAGGCTGGTACAATCGGCGATAGCTATCCCAATGACTGGGATTAAAGGGCGCTTGATAAGATTCTAACTTTTCGCGCAGCTTTTCTTCAAATTTATCTTTATCGCTCATTATTGTGCCTGTTTTTTAGGAGCCAATCCTTCTTTGAAGAGCTGCAGCTTCAATTTAGTTTTGGCCTTGTGGTAGTTTGATTTAGAGGTGCCTTCAGAAATGCCCAATTGATTGGCGATATCTTTATGGCTGTAGCCATCTACCGCATAGAGTGAAAAAACCATGCGGTAAGTAGGGGGTAGGTTTTGGATGTGAAAGAGTAATTCCTGAGCGTCAATTTTTTCAATAATATCGTCTACTTCCGGTTCCAGGTAGCGGTCGTCATCAAAACCGCCTAAGACCTCTTGTCTTTTAGTGCGGGCATTAAAATGATCGATGGCGGTATTTACTACAATTTTCCGCAACCAAGCCGCAAAGGACTGGGAAGGATCGTAATTTTTGAGATAGCTAAAAACCTTGTAAAAAGCTTCGTTTACTATTTCCGCGCTGTCTTCGGCACTGGCCGCATAGCGCAAAGCAATACTCATCGCATAGGGATAAGCTGCTTTGTATAGGGCATTATGGGCCCTGCGCTTGCCTTTGATGCTATTTTGAATTAGCGGTAAGAGTTCTTTCGACTCGTGTAGATTCATTGACGGGCCGCATTTTATTTAATACGCTATAAACAATACCCGAAAACATTCAAAAAGGTTGCTTTTAAAATATTTTTTTCTCTGAGGCAACTTTTTTGCTTTCGCCCGGGTAAAGTGAGTAAGCAGGTTTTAGACGATTTAAAATTTACATTAATTCCTTAAAATGAAGAAATCAATTTTAGTACTATCACTTGGTACTTTGCTTTTAAGTTGTGAAAAGTCGGAAATGGAAAGACAAGACTTAACCACTTATAATTTTAAAACTATCGCGGTGAGCGAATTACCATCAGCAGTGCAAAATCATTTGCAAAGCACCTTTCCTAATCACCGCATTGTAAGTGCTGAAAAAGACCCCACTATTGGTTATGAAGTGGCCTTGGAGATGGGTTGGGAACTTTACTACAATCTCAATGGCTCCTTGCTGCACAAGGAAAAAAACCTAGGTATTGATGATGATAGACCAGTTGCGATAAGTAGTTTGCCCCAGACCATTCTAGATTACGTAGCTCGAAACCACCCTCAGCAAACCATAGTTTGGGCCGAATGGGATGATGATGAATTTGAAATCTACTTAAGCAATGGCTTTGAATTGTATTTTGATGCTAATGGCAATTTTATTTCAATAGATCGGGAAGAACTGATCGATCCAGCGAATCTACCGCAGAGTATACTAAGCTATCTTAGTCAGAATTACCCCAATGCCACTATTCTATATGCGGAGTTTGATGATAATTACTATGAGGTAAAATTAGACAATGGTTTAGAGCTTTATTTCGATTATAATGGAACTTACTTGGGATTAAGCGCTGATGATGTACCCATTGATCCAACCAATCTCCCTGCTAGTATACTGAGCTATATCGCTCAAAATTACCCTAATGTACAGATCTTGTCGGCAGAACTAGACGATAATCGAATGGCGCAGAGCTTTATTTCGACTTGAATGGCAATTTTTTATACGCCGATTTTGATTAAAAATTTTAGAAACAAACCATAATAAGATAAACACAAATAGAGATGAAAAAAATCATTTTAGCCTTAAGTATACTCCTTAGCGGTACCGCATTTGCTCAATCTGAAAATGAAACCAAAACCCTTATTGGATCGGGTGGACTTGAAAGTTGGGGATTTGCAGTAGGAACGGGGCTTCAAGCGGCTCAAGTATATGGAGAAAATACCTTCTTTTCGCAATTTAAAGCGGGAGTAGTACTAAATGAAGCATGGACTTTTGGGGCCTTAGCGGGTTTTTCTTTAAATGAAATTAGACCCACTACCTTAAATCTTGCAAATGAGGAATTAGACTTTCATATGTATGGTGCTTTTGTAGAGTATCGCATCAAGCCGAACAGTCTGCTACATATTGCCTTTCCTTTAAATTTAGGGGTTTTTGAAACGGATATTGATGACTTTGATTATGCTGAAAATGCGAATGATTGGGACGATTATAATGCTGAGGATTATCAATTTTTTGTGGAGCCTGGGGTAAATCTGGAGCTAAACCTTCACAAATATGTACGCCTTTATACCGGTGTTAGTTATCGCATTCAAACAGGGAGTATTTATAGCAGGGGAGTGACACCGGCGGCTGAAAATCAGCTCTTATGGAATATTGGAATGAAGGTGGGGATATTTAATTTTCAATGATAGTCAAGTGCTTTTGGAGAACCGAGAGGGGTTGAAGACGAAAGACAAAGAGACGAGAGAGGAGATGAACTGTTGAACCGAGAGGATTGCGGTGGAGTTGGGATTTGCGGTTTTTTGAAGGTTTGAATGTTTGGAGTTGGGATGTTTGAATGGTAGGAGTAGCGAAAAGCACCAGAGGTGCGACATCTCGATAGTATCATTCAATGGTCAAGAAGCCGAGCGCCGTAGGTGCGACATCTCGATAAGAGACGGGAGATGAAAAGGCGAGAGCAAATGAACCGAGATGAACTTTTCCTAAGCGATTTGAAATTACAATTTGTTTCTTTCAACTTTCGAGAATAGCAAAGATTATGACTAGGATTCCCCGCAAGCGCGGGGAGTTGCGTTCAAAAAAAAAATTTTAGAGTTTCTCGCACGGGAGGTTTTTCTGCTGCCAAAACTATTGCGGGTGATGGCTATGGAGCGACCTTAAACACGAAGCATGGTTTGCGATTACATAAGCGCATTGTTAAAGGCACTCGAGTGGGCTAGCAGAATGGCGAGTTTCAGTTTATCGGTCGGTTTTCTAATGGCCCCTTAAATTTTAATGTTTCTAAAAGCGGAGTAAGTACATCTATTCGCACAGAACCTGGAGCTTACAATATTTTTAAACCTAATTATTCTAATTTTAAGCTAGGGGCGTGCAACTAAGAGGTAAAAAGGCGGCTAATTTGCATATGATTTATTGGTCTCAGGAAATAGTTAAAACTATGCACTTTTAGTGCATTTCGCTTTCAGCTTCTAAAAAGCTTACTTTGCGTTTATGGCAGAACAGCGATCCAATGGACATACTGTTTCACGTTTGACGGTGCATTTAGTTTGGTCGACTAAGTATCGTTATGGTGTTCTTCAAGGAGACATTAAAATAAGGTGTCGCACGTTGCTAATGCAGATTTGTGATGCTGAAGATGCTGAGATATTAAAAGGAGTTGTATCAAGTGATCATGTTCATATGCACGTGAGCTATCGGCCCTCCAGTTCGGTTAGTGATTTGGTGAAAAAACTAAAAGGACGAAGTTGCCGCAAATTGCAGCAAGAGTTTCCCGAATTGAAGAAGCGTTATTGGGGCAGGCACTTCTGGGCAATAGGTTTCGGCTGTTGGAGTACGGGAAATATAACTGATGAGATGGTTAATGAATACTTAGAGCATCACAGACGTCCCGATGATACCAATGGTAACAATTTTATCATTGAGTAAAAAACGACTTTTAGTCGTCAACCAAATCTATGCACTTCTAGTGCATAGTGGTTTAGTTCTCAATTATGTTAAGTGTAAACGGGCCATTGCAAGAAGCAGAGGCGCGGAAAGCCGCTTTTTAGAAGTGGATTAAATGGTTTTTCCAATAAAAGTGAAAATACTTCATCTAGTTCATTTACTGTAGCCCGCTACAGCTGCACGATCTAGACTTGTCTTTTTATTGAAAATCTGAGGCTATAATTTGAGGGTTTTTAAGGTTTGAAGAAACGGAGGTGAACTCGTTGGTTGCTGCTTTGCCTTAGCGATTGCAGCGGAAAGCCCACAGCGAAGAATGAGCGAGGACTTGCAGCGTAAAGCGCGACCCGGAGAGAAACGGAGGGGAAGGCCCCAAAAAAAACAGGGGCCTTTTTCGCTTCGCTGGATAAGAGACTAATTAAACTGACTTTGCAGAGGCGCGGATTGGCTTATTTTTAAGAGCAAAATCACCCTGTAACCTGCAATCCCCCCGCGATGGCACTGAGCAGCAATAACTGAGGTTCCATGAAAGCTTCTTTCTCGGCTTCTGTGGCAGCGCGGTAATTCTTTAATAGCCAAATTTGCTGATGGTGTAGGGGGGCTAAAATTTCATTGCGATAATTTAAAATGCTTTGGGTGCGACTTCTTCGTTCGCTTAGACTCTGGCCGTAAATGAGTTCCACATAATGCAAGGATAGTCGATATTCTTCCAAAATTTGAGGAATAAATGTGGCTCTTAAATTGGGTTCAACGAGTTCGCCATAAGCTTCCATTAGAGTAGGCTCGGCACGCATTAATCCCATACTAATATTGGTGAGTAAGTAGCGCAAAAGAGGCTGGTTTTTGCCATCTGCCTTGAGCAGTTCTAAAAATTGGGGTTGATCTTTTTCTAAATCGGCCATAGCCGAACCAAAGCCATACCAAGCGGATAACATGAAACGTGATTGCGACCAACTAAATACCCAGGGAATGGCCCTTAGGTCTTCCAAACTATTTTTACCAGTTCGCTTGGCGGGGCGAGAGCCGATACGACTTTGCTCAATGATATCGATGGGGGTGGCGCTGCGGAAAAACTCCACAAAACCTTCTTTTTCGAGCAACTGGCGATAATGCTTAAAACTTCGATCGGAGAGGTAGCTCATTATTTCACGGTAGGGCTCGCCCAAACCTGCTTGAATTTTCGGAGAGAGGCTAGCTTGCAAACTTCCCGCGGCCCAAAGCTCTAGCTGATAGGCGCGGGTAGGGGCCTGAGCATATTTAAGGGCAATGGTTTCCCCTTGTTCGGTCCATCGGGTGGTATAATCTAAACTGCCCGGCGGTAAAGCCTCTAAAAAGCGATGCGTGGGACCGCCACCACGACTAATACTCCCCCCGCGACCATGGAAAAAACGTAGTCGAATTTTATGTTCTTGGGCTAAATCGGTCATTTGCTCTTGTGCCTCATACAAGGCCCAAATGCTACTGGTTTTACCACCGTCCTTATTACTGTCGCTATAACCCACCATTACTTCTTGCATGGGTAGTTCCGTAGCTTTGCGTGGCAAGTTTGTTAAAGTCAAATTGCCCACCGGGTGATTAAACCAAGCCCTCAATACTTCCGCACCACGCTCTAAATCGTCGATGGTTTCAAAAAGGGGTACGATGGGAACTAAGGAATAGCAGCTAGACTTTTCCCAACGGCAAAGTCCTACTTCCCGCAAAAGCAGGCTTAAACAAAGAAGATCGGATAAATTACGGGTCATGCTAATAATCATCGAACCGATGGGCGCATTTCCTCTTGTTTTGTAAACATCGGCAATCACCTGCAAAGCACTAAGCACTTTATCGGCATTCGCCCCTATATTGTTGTGTGAAGCCAGAAATGGGCGATTGTGTTTCAGCTCATTATTGAGGAAGTCTAACTTTTCCTTCTCCGACCATTCTTGATAATTCGCCTTGTTATAACCGCAAGCTTGCAGAATTTCACTAAGTGCCAAGTCATGTGTAAGGCTATTTTGGCGGATATCAATCTTTGCTAAGTGAAAGCCAAAACAATGCACTAAGCGCTGTAAAGGTTTTAAATAGACTTCGGCAATTCCTGCCGCATCAATTTCCTCCAAACTAACTTGCATCCAATCTAAATGCTGCAGTAATTCTTGGGGGGACTGAAAGTGATAGTCGCGTGCTTCGCCAAGAGGCAAGGCATTTCGCAGCAAATTAACCCACTGTCGCCATAGCTCATATTTATTGCGATTCAGTGCCGACTCCGCAATTGGTCCTTGTGCTTCCGTTAGGATTTGAATTGCCTGTTTTAAAATAGCAGGACTGGCATTGGCATTGCTGCTAATACTTAACTGTCGACCCAATTTAGCCAAATTCACATCTAGTAATTCCAGGGCACGCGCTTCGAAAATTTGAAAGGTATCACGCGTAATATCAGCCGTAACTAAAGGATGACCATCGCGGTCGCCGCCCACCCAATTACCAAACTCCCATTGCGGATATTCCCTTTTTTCGTTGGGTAGGCCCGCCTCTTGATAAAGCTTATTAAGACTGCGATCTACCGCTAAAATGCCCTCGGGGAAGATATGCTCGAAATAGTAAAGTTTCTCCTTTACTTCCGCTTCCACACTCGGTTTCTGCAGGTAAATATTGCCTGTCCGCCAAATTAATTCCAAGCGCGCTTTTAATTCGGGGAAAAGGAGGTGATTAGAACGCTCATCTTGCGGAAGCTTGGTGATTTCTTGTAAAATGCTAAAAATGTCACTCAAATGTTCTTGAATAGTAAAACGCTTAGATTCAGTGGGATGCGCCGTTAATACGGGTGCCAAATTAAGCTGACCAATATGCTGGGCGAGTTCCCTTGCACTGAAATCTTGCTTCAGCAAACGGTTAAAAACCTTGGCCCAAGTACCCGATATCTTTTCACTCTTGGCATCGTTTGTAATTTCTTCCCGTAAATTATGGTGTGCGTTCTCTTCCAGTAAGTTAAAAAGCTGGAAAAGGCTAACAAATGTTTTAATTTTATGAATGGACCAAGTTTCAGACTGCGCCTCTTCGGTGCTTAATAAATGCGATTTATCCGCTTCTGCAAAAATTTCTAGCATCAGCTTTTTAAGCCAAACTAGGTCTTTTTCAATCTGCTCGGGATTCAGGTAAGCTTCGGTAGTATACATCGGTTTTTATTTGATGTCGAAAATAAGCTCAGCATTTTGTAGTTCCTAATTTGGCCTCAGTATTTTTTTTGGGCCTGCCCCTCCGGGTCGGGCTATCCACTGCAAGTCCTCGCTCCTTCGTCGCTGTGGGCTTTCCGTTACTATCCCTCAGGCGGGGGTAGGTACTAGAGATTCGGTTGTGATTTAATGGTAATTCGGTGGGAGAGGACGTTGATTGAGGAGAGGGAAATTGGTTGTGATTCAATGGTAATTCGGTGGGAAAGAAAGTTGATTGAGGAGAAGGAAATTCAGTTAGAAAGGAATTGTATGGTGGAGAGAGAATTCGGTTGTTATTCAATGGTAATTCGGTGGGAAAGGAAGTGTATGGTGGAGAGGAAATTTGGTTGTTATTCAATGGTAATTCGGTTGTAATTCAGTAGGAAAGGACGTTGATGGCGGAGAGGGGAATTCAATTGTTGAGACCTCTTATAAATCTGAGACTATAATTTTACGCCGAATTCGGGTTATAAGGAACTTATGTAATGTCTAGTATCTTAGCCCAAAGTTTTGATTATTGATGAATTACTTAGCCAGAACACAAAAGTGATTTTTCCAGAGTCGAATTTTGCAAATTGCAGTTTGAATGCTTAAAGTCTTAAAATATCTGTTTTACTCCCTTCTAATTTTGGGGCTAATAGGCTCTATCTTATCCTACTTAATTTGGCAAGGATATCTTTTAGAGGTTCCAAGTTCTAAAAAGATTGAGGGCTTTAAACTAGCAGAGGCTTCCGAAATTTACAGCAGCGATAGTGTATTGTTGGGTAAAATGTATCATGAAAATCGCAAAATTATTTCCATTCGAGAAATACCAAAGAGTATACGTAATTGCCTTATAGCCACCGAGGATAGTAGATTCTTAGAACATGATGGTGTGGATTTTATCGGTCTTTTTCGGGTGGGAATTAAAACCTTTCTACTTTCTGAGAATTCTGGTGGAGGCAGTACTATCACTCAACAATTGGTAAAAAACCGTTATCCTAGAAATAGTTTTAAAACGGATTATCTTTTCCTTCATAAAATACGTGAATGGTTTACTGCCCTTAAAATGGAGCGGCTCTATTCAAAAAAGGAAATTTTAGAAATGTATTTTAATACAGTGCCTTTTGGTCATAACTGTTTTGGAATTCATGCTGCCGCAAATTATTATTTCAATAAAGTTCCAGCCGATTTAAAAATCCATGAAACGGCCACCTTAATTGCCATTTTAAAAGGGACCACTCTCTACGATCCCATTCGCAATCCAAAAAGGTCTAGGCAGCGAAGAAACTTGGTGCTAAGCAATATGAATCAACAAGGTTACCTTACTGAAAGTCAAATGCTAAAGGCGAAAAAACAGGAGCTTTTACTAAGTTCTCCGCAAGAACGAAAGACAATTATTGCCCCCTTTTTTTTGCAACATATTAAATCCGAACTTAAAGATATTGTCCAATCGTTGAATAGTTCCGGAAGCAGTTTTATCAACCCATATAGAGACGGACTTAAAATTTACACCACTCTCGATTCTAGAGTGCAAAAACATGCGGAGCTTGCAGTGCAAGAACATTTAATGTCTCTCCAAAAACAATTTGATGAAGAGTGGAAAGACAAGAGATGGCTTGGCAATAAGGAAACCTTGATTCAGTTGCTGAAATTGAAGGCTTATCCTGGTTATAAAAAGGTTATTTCTCATTTACAAAACCAAACGCCAGGATCATTGGAAATAGATTCTCTTTTAGAAACGATGAAAACAGACATTACTCGCTTGAGAACTGGTTTTACTTGTATAAAAAACACGGGAGAAGTTTTAGCTTGGGTAGGGGGAAGAGATTTTACGCATTCACAATTTGATCATGTTAAAAGTAGCAGACAAGTCGGTTCTGTTTTTAAGCCTATCGTTTATGTAACTGCCATAGATCAGGGGGTTAATATTTGCAATTATTATAAAAACAGCAAACAAGCTTATAGCGATTTTGATGATTGGGCACCTCGCAATGCAAACAATAGTTATGAAGGGGAATATACTATCAAGGGAGCATTAACTTATTCTTTAAATGTTATTTCCGTAAAGGTCCTTTTCCAAGCTGGTTTAGCCGATGTATTAAATATGGCTAGGCAAATGGGAATTAGTACAAATATTCCCGAAGTGCCAAGTATTTCCCTTGGTACTCCAGATATCAGCTTGTTTGAAATGGTAAATGCCTACACCTGCTTTGCTAACGATGGTAAAAGAGTGGACAGCAAATCCTTAAATACTATCCGTGACGCATCAGGTAAACTAATCTATCAGCACAGAGAAGTTGAGCCAAAAGAGCTATTCACCAAAAATGTGGCTGCAATTATGACTAATATGATGGAATCGGTGGTAGATAAAGGAACCTCTCGTTCATTGCGCTATGAATATAAGCTAAAAGGCCCCATTGCGGGGAAAACTGGAACCACACAAAATCAATCAGACGGTTGGTTCATTGGCTATACGCCTCAATTTTCGGCCGGGGCATGGGTAGGTGCCGATAATCCGGAAATACATTTCAAATCCATTCGCCAAGGAGCAGGAGCCAAAACTGCTCTACCGATTTGGGCAAACTTTGCACTCAAATTAAGAGATGACCCAGAATGCGCTTATTTATTAGAAGGTTCATTTTCGCAACCGTCAAAAGAAGCATTGGACTGTTTAAATCAAGCTCTTTATCGAGAGAAAGAAATAGTGCCATTGGAACCTGAGTTGGATGTAAATTAGGTTTGAAACCTCCTTTAAATAATGGGCTTGAAGCGGAGGCGATTAAAGTAAGATAGATTGAGGAGGAGAGGGAAATTCGGTTGTGATTCGATTGGAATTCAGTGGGAAAGGAAGAGGATTGTTTTAAGAGTATTTAGTATTAAGTAGATTGTGCGTTGTGCGTCCCTGATATAGGTTGACCTCTAAAAGAGGAAAACAATGA
>TARA_R110001592_G_scaffold91754_4_pt1 | contig 26547 bp, 25 predicted proteins | sample TARA_R110001592 | Tara Oceans TARA_R110001592 (sample SAMEA4398387) | marine metagenome | biome: Polar Biome; feature: [SRF] surface water layer (ENVO:00010504); material: water (ENVO:00002006), including particulate matter (ENVO:01000060) such as... | depth 5 m | reverse complement strand
CGCATTGCTTCTGCTGAGTTGATATCGAAAAACTGATAGCTATTTTTTGCCGGCATCCTTGACCAGATACATGGCCTGATCGGCCTAGCGTAACAGTAGGTCGGAGTCAGCTCCATCTTGGGGGTAGAGTGTGACACCAATGCTGGTCGAAACCTGTAGTGTTTCATTATTCAGTGATATTTCCTGAGACGCGGCAAGAAGCAGGCGCTCCAGTATGAGTTCACATTCACTCTGATCGTCCGCCGCCAATGTGAGCTAATATGTCATCTGCACGCAGTGCTGTGACTAAGCCTTGTGAAATCTGGTGCAAAAATTGGTCACCCGTATTATGCCCATGGGTGTCATTAATTAACTTGAAACCGTCTAAATCGAGATAGGCTACGGCTAACATTTTTCCCTGTCGTTGGCTTTGTAATAAGGCCTGTGGCAGTTGCTCTGCTAATAGTGCACGGTTAGGCAGGTTTGTTAAGTTGGGAACACGATACTTTTTGAAATATCATCAAAGCAACTTAGTAACAGGGGGGAGCGACTTTTGTAAATGGTGTTATGTAGTTCTTGTGTTTGAAAAGGCAGTTTAGTTTTGAGGTTATCGTGATTATATTAATGGACTTATTGCCGGAAGGCGCTGAAACAATAAATTGAAATATAAGCGTCATTGCGATATAGCAATATAGCAATAAGCACTTTACTTGCACTGAAGTTGTAAACTTTAGATAAACCTTCTCAGTGAAAATTCATAGTGCTTAGAGCGTGAATACTGGCATACCGATATCCGTTCACATTCTCACTTTCAAATTAAGTAAACTTAATACCGCATTAAACTTATAATTAAGTCGATATGGTGAAACTGTAAAATAGAAATGCCTTCTAGCCTTTTACATAATGTCGTAGCTGGTAGGGGCTATCTACTACAAGCGATTTAAAGTTTTTACGATTTCATGTTTAATTATTTTAAAAAAAGTACTTGCTAAAATTTCAATGTGCCTTTTTATTTCAATTTAATTCAGATTAATGAATGTATTTCATATTTGCGCATAAAGTACTTTACGTTTACCTAATTATGAGTAATTCTTACAGCCGATTTTGATAAATAATAAAAAACATATACCGATTAAAACAGTAAGCACTATTTTTCTAATAAAATTTTAATAAAAAACCACTACGTCTTGTAAGTGATCCATTTGGTTGCACAGCATTTTTACTCTGTGAGCTAAATAAGAAACACCGATTACTAATTTGCGTGAAATAGAAAAAAGGAGATGTTGAGTGAAAAGTCGTAATCTGGGATGGCTGTTATTGGGAACCTTGTTTTCCAGTTCAGCTTGGGCAGAATCTAAGTTCAATCTGACTCAAGGAGTCACCGAAGTAAGTCACGAAGTATATGATTTACATATGCTGGTCTTATATATTTGTACTGTCATTGGTGTAATTGTATTTGGCGCAATGGCATGGTCGATGTTTTTTCATCGTAAATCTAGAGGTTATGTTCCGGCTACATTTCATGAAAGTACAAAAGTTGAGCTTTTATGGACCATCATTCCAATCATCATCCTCATCGCGATGGCGTACCCCGCCACGATTACTTTGATTGATATTGAAAATAACGACGACTCAGATCTGACCATTCAAGTTACGGGTTCTCAATGGAAGTGGCATTATAGATATTTTGATCAAGGTGTTGAATTCTACAGCTCTTTATCAACTCCTCGTGCTCAATGGGATAACCTATCTGGTGAGGGTGAAGCAAAAGGTGAAAATTATTTGCTTGAAGTCGATAAACATTTAGTGATACCGATGAATCGTAAAGTTCGCTTTTTGGTTACTTCGGATGACGTTATACATTCGTGGTGGGTCCCAGCTTTTGCGGTCAAGCAGGATGCTGTTCCCGGGTTTATCAACGAAGCATGGACAAAGGTCACAGAGCCAGGCATTTTCCGTGGTCAATGTGCTGAGCTCTGCGGTAAAGATCATGGTTATATGCCTATAGTGGTAGATGTATTGGCAGAAGCTGAGTTTGATGCATGGTTGCAGACACAAAAAACAGAAGCTATTGCAGCCGCTGCTGCTGAAAAGGCATCCTTAGCTGAACGCATGACATTGGATGAATTGATGGCTTTGGGTGAAAGCACTTATGAAACAGCGTGTGCCGCTTGTCATCAATCTAATGGTCAAGGTATACCACCTGCTTTCCCTGCCTTGAAGGGTAGTCCGATTGCCATAGGTGATATTTCAAAACACATAGATATTGTCGTAAATGGCAAGCCTGGTTCGGGCATGCAGGCATTTGGCAAACAATTATCATTCAAACAGCTTGCTGCGGTTATTACGTATGAACGTAATGCCTGGGGCAATAACACTGGGGATTTAGTCCAAACTTCAGATGTTAAAGCGGCAACTGGGAAGTAAGGGGGAACTATTTATGACAACAGCTACTGATGTAATACATGATCATCATGATCATAAAGCGACTGGTTTTAAACGCTGGTTATTTACCACAAATCATAAAGACATTGGCACAATGTACTTATGGTTCGCATTTATCATGTTTTTAACCGGCGGTTCAATGGCAATGGTAATTCGTGCTGAATTATTTCAGCCCGGATTGCAGTTCATTAACCCTGATTTCTTCAACCAGATGACAACCGTGCATGGTTTGATTATGGTTTTTGGTGCGGTGATGCCAGCTTTTACTGGTTTGGCTAACTGGATGATTCCAATGATGATAGGTGCGCCTGATATGGCGCTTCCAAGATTAAATAACTGGAGTTTCTGGATTTTACCTTTTGCATTCTCGATTCTTTTAATGTCATTTTTTCTAGGAGGCGCGCCCAATTTCGGTTGGACTTTCTATGCGCCACTATCAACGACCTACAGTAATGGCAGTACGGCATTTTTCGTTTTTGCGGTGCATATCATGGGGATCTCTTCAATCATGGGGGCAATAAACGTTATTGTCACCATTATGAATATGAGAGCGCCAGGAATGACCTACATGAAGATGCCACTTTTTGTTTGGACATTTTTTATTACCGCTTACTTGTTAATCGCTGTTATGCCGATACTTGCAGGTGTGGTGACCATGTTGTTAACTGATACTTATTTTGGTACCAGTTTCTTTGAAGCTTCTGGCGGCGGTGATCCGGTGCTGTTTCAGCATATTTTCTGGTTCTTTGGTCATCCTGAAGTTTACATTATGATCTTGCCTGCCTTTGGTATTGTTTCGACAACGATACCCACTTTTTCGCGCAAGAAATTGTTTGGTTATAGTTCGATGGTATATGCGACTTCTTCAATAGCATTTTTGTCATTTATCGTCTGGGCGCACCACATGTTTACAACTGGAATGCCTTTAGTGGGTGAGTTGTTTTTTATGTATTGTACCATGCTGATAGCAGTTCCGACTGGTGTGAAAGTATTTAACTGGATGGCCACTATGTGGAGAGGTTCTATCTCGTTTGAAGTACCAATGATGTTTTCAATAGCATTCGTGATCCTATTCACTATTGGTGGTTTCTCGGGTTTGATGTTAGCAATGGCGCCGGTTGATTTTCAATATCATGATACCTATTTCGTAGTCGCTCATTTCCATTATGTTTTGGTGACAGGCTCAATATTTTCTATCTTCGCAGCGGCTTATTACTGGCTACCGAAGTGGACGGGTCATATGTTTAACGAAACCTTGGCGAAAACACATTTTTGGTGTTCGTTAGTGTCAGTTAATTTATTATTCTTCCCAATGCATTTCTTGGGTTTAGCCGGTATGCCGCGCCGAATTCCTGATTACGCACTACAATTTGCTGATTTTAATATGTGGGTAAGTATTGGCGGTTTTGCATTTGGTTTATCTCAGCTTATATTTTTGGCTGTCGTGATCAAATGTATTCGAGGTGGTGAAAAAGCACCGGCCAAACCATGGGATGGTGCTGAGGGGCTAGAATGGACTGTACCTTCTCCTGCGCCTTACCATACGTTTTCAACACCACCAAAAATTGACTAGATGAGATAGCAATATGCAAGCACCAGAAAATAAAAAAACCAAAAAAATCGTTAGTAAATTATTGATTGTTGTTATTGCGATGTTCGGTTTTGGCTTTGCACTGGTGCCTCTGTATGATGTGTTTTGTGATATTACCGGTTTGAATGGCAAAACAGCAACCGAAGCTGCACAAGCTAACGAAGGTGGTATTGATATCACTAGAGAAATAAAAGTGCAGTTTATCAGTCATGCTGCCAAGGATATGCCTTGGCAGTTTCGACCAGAAATAGCTGAAATTACGGTTCGTCCCGGTGAGACAAAAATAGTCAAGTTTTATGCGAAGAATGACTCGTCAGTAACAATGGTTGGGCAGGCAGTGCCGTCTGTTGCGCCTGGAAGAGCAGCGAGCTATTTCAAAAAAATAGAATGTTTTTGCTTTCAACAGCAGACGCTAGAAGGTCAAGAAGAAGTCTGGATGCCGCTTCAGTTTTATATAGATGCAGACATTCCGGCAGATGTTACTACACTGACACTGTCATACACTTTATACGATGTAACAACAAAAATAGAATCCTAAGCGGTAACGCTGTGATTTAGAAGATCAATCAGGGGATAAAATATGTCAACAAAAGAGTACGAAAACTATTATGTGCCGGCCGATAGCCAGTGGCCGATTATTGGTGCAGTAGCAATGTTCTGCATTGCCTTTGGGGCTGGCGGTTATGTTTCGCAGTTAGGAACAGAAGGCACTGGCTGGGGTTATTTATTGATGACTGGTATTGGCATCATTATTTATATGATCGTAGGTTGGATCGCTAATGTGATTAACGAATCGATGACCGGCTTATATAGTAGCCAGATGGATGCATCATTTCGACAGGGCATGAGTTGGTTTATTTTTTCAGAAGTCATGTTTTTCGCAGCCTTTTTTGGTGCATTGCTGTATGCCCGAACACTCTCTGTTCCTTGGCTTGCAGGTGAAGGCAGTAATGCTATGACCGGTGCGGTATTGTGGCCTGAATTTCAAGCTACATGGCCACTCATTAAAACACCTGGAGGAGACGTAACTCAAGGTATGGGGTGGTTTGGTTTACCCTTGATTAATACTGTTTTGCTGTTGGTTTCTTCAGTAACCTTGCATTTTGCACATGTCGCCTTAGAGAAAAATCAGCGTCAAAAGCTAAAGGTGTTTTTAGGTATCACGATTTTGTTGGGTGTTAGCTTCTTGTTTTTACAGGTCGAAGAATACATTGAAGCATATCAGCATATGAATTTACGGCTAGATAGTGGTATTTATGGTTCTACTTTTTTTATGCTAACTGGTTTTCATGGTATGCATGTGACTCTAGGTACCATCATGTTAATTGTGGCATTTTTTAGAATATTTAAAGGGCACTATACACCTTCAAATCATTTTGGGTTTCAAGCCACGAGTTGGTATTGGCACTTTGTTGATGTTGTTTGGGTATTATTATTCTTGTTTGTTTATATCATTTAGCTATTTTTTGAGTACTTATTTAGTAAGTTTTAGCTGCTCTCTAGCTATACAAGGTAGAAGAAAACTAAAAAGTCCCTCGAGGGCTTTTTTGATTTTTAATTAGTTGTTTTAGTGCTTAGTAGGGAGGGGTGTTCGGAGTGATTAGTCCAGTCGCGACACCAACAAGCACTACAGCGATGATTAGCCCTGAAAACATTAGGCGTCGACCAATAAATTTCGACATAGGTGGTTTATCTGGATCATTTTTGGTCATCAAGAAAAGCGCTTTGAAGAGATTGAAGAGCATAAATATGACTAAACTTATTAGTACAATTTTTATTATCATTAAGGTTTTCCTTTGATGCTTGCAGTATGAATATTCGCTTATTTAAAACGTTCACACTAAAGATAAATAGCTTTGTTTTTTTGTTAAGCTTGCTGGTATTTACATTATTAATCAAGCTTGGTTTTTGGCAATTAGATCGGGCAACGCAAAAAGATATACGTTTAGAAAAAATGCATCTTTATGAGCAGCAAGCGGTGTTAGATCTTAATGATATTCTCATTCTTTTAACAGAGAATGAGAATAGGGAAGAAGAGGGCGACGAGTTTAATGATCTGCCTGTTAGCCTGAGCGGTACTTTTAATAATAAGCATAGTTTTTTGTTAGATAATCAGGTGTACCAAGGAAGCTTGGGTTATAGAGTAATTAAACTTTTTCAGGATGAAAAAAGTAACGCGACCGTCTTAGTGAATTTAGGCTGGATACAGGGGGGAATAGATAGAAGTTTTATTCCTGATATAGCAGAAATTGTAGGTCAGATTGCTTTTAGGGGTAAAATTCGAGTTTTGGAGCCCTCTATATTGCTTGTAGATGAGCCATTGCAAGCTGATATCTGGCCTCAACGAATACAAGCTATCGATATCAATAAAATAAGTACTCTCTTAGCGCAACCCTTACTGCCATTTATTGTGTACGTCGACAATGATGAGTCATTGGGTTATATAAAAGAATGGGTGCCCATTGTGATGTCACCTGAAAAGCATCGTGGCTATGCTTTTCAATGGTTTTCCCTTGCACTTGCTTGGTTTATATTAATGCTTACCGCTTCATACAAATCCGCTAGTAATAATGAATAATAATTATCATCAGTTTAAATTTAATAGGTTGTAGAGATATGAGTAATACTACGTTATGGAAATCACGAAGAAATTTGTTGTTGTTATTTTCTATTTTTATTGTACCTGTGGTACTGGCAAAACTGGCTTTGGATAATAATTGGTTTAACAAGGCATCTACGAACGGTGGTGAGTTATTAAAAGAAGAGCTGTCAATTACTCAACTTGATATTAATGATGAAGCGCTTCAGAAGAAATGGCTTATTCTTTATCGCTTACCAATGCCTTGTGATGATAATTGTAAGCAAACAATATATGGCATTAATCAAACCTTTATTTCTTTAGGTCGAGAAATGGATCGAGTGATACCTGTAGCTTTATATGCAACAGAGTTCAATTCTGATGAATTGGGCGTGTTAAAAGAAAAATTTTGGGAATTCACCTCATTACCAATAGCTTCGAAGGATAAACTTGAATCAAAATGGGTGTATGTTGCTGATCCTTTAGGGAATATTATTTTGAAATATGCGGCACCTACTTCTGATGAAGACGTGCTTGTTTTAGGCAAGGCTATGTTGTCGGATTTACGAAAATTATTAAAATATTCAAGAATTGGTTAGGGCATTTTAGTAAGAGTGTTTCTTGTGTTGATCGTACTAATCGTGTGGGTGAATAGGGTAAGCAATAAATACCTTATAAGGCTAAATGTAAAACCACCCTTACGATTAGGCTCAAGGTAAGTACAAACATAATAACAAAAAATAGAGCTGTAATAATAAAGTTACTTGCTTTGCCATGAGCAAAGTCACGCATTAAATTCTCTTTGGTTTGAATACCAAGCATCGCCCATAAAACACTTTTAATCGTTTGAAATAAGCTTAGTGGTTTTATTTTAGTTTCTTGTGGCTCCATTTCTTTAGCTTGCTGCGTGTTGTCACTTGTATTCATGATCATTATTACCTAATAGGGTAGCTATTTCCGCTCATTGAGCTCTTCCTCCTTCAGTTTAGCGAAGGGTCGAAACGTAAATTTGCGGAAACCGAAAATCTCTTCGACGGGCTCAGGGAGCGGTAACCGCCATTTTACTTTACGCAAATGTTTGCAGAGTAATGGGTATGTAATGATCTACCAACAAAAAAGCAAATAATGCGGTTAGATAAAAAATAGAATACCCAAATGTTTTCATCGCATGCTGATCAGCTTCGCATAAATACAGTTTAAAAGCATGATAGATGAAACCAATGCCTAGAAAAAATGCTCCAGTGAAATAGATTAAACCTGACATATGCAAGGCAAATGGAAGCAGTGAAACAGAAAATAGCATCAAACTATAAAGTACTACTTGGTGTTTGGTAAAAGGAATGCCGTGTGTCACGGGAAGCATTGGTACGTTTACTTTCGCATAATCATCGCGACGGCGTATGGCTAGTGCCCAGAAGTGTGGCGGCGTCCAGATAAAAATAATCAAAAATAGTAGAAAGGCTTCAATCGTGACTTCGCCTGTCATCGCTACCCAACCAAGAAGTGGTGGCGCGGCACCTGCAGCCCCACCCCAAACTATATTTTGAGGTGTCGCATGTTTAAGAAACATCGTATAGATGACCGCGTAGACAATAACGCTAATAAACGTCAACACCACTGTAAGTAAATTTGTTGTGGCCAGAAGAATGAGCATAGATATCGCACATAATGACAGCGCAAAGGTAATGGCTGAGTTTGAAGAAAGCCCTCCGGTTGGTATTGGTCGGCTTTGGGTTCGTTCCATTTTTGAGTCAATCTTTTGGTCAACCCAATGATTGATTGCTGCGCCAGAAGCAGCAGCTAAACCGATACCAATAGAAGCGAATACAAAAGTGGCTATGTTTACCATGCCGGGTGTGGATAGCAGCATGCCAACCATGGCTGTAAAAACGATGAGTGCAACAACTTTAGGTTTACATAATTCTAAATATTGTCGCCAGGATAGGGTGCTCATTTCTGGGCTAAGAGTTGTTTCTGTCATGGTGATGATCTCTATTTTGTTTACGTTATTATTTTTTTAAGTGTGGTTAATTGTATTCAGTATATTGCTTTAATTAAGTGACTTGTGTGTTCAGCTATTGTTATTTTACGGTAAATGGTAATCCTTATGAGCAATAAAATACAGCTTCGAGACTAGTAAATGTGACTATAATCTGGATTGAAAGATATCAATGTCGCGAATGCAGATAGTCTGAAAAATAGTTTACTTATTATTATTTGTATGTTGGATATTATGCGTGTTCACACACTATTACAAATACTAGCATGCTAAGGTCGCCTGCGAACCTATATTTCATTTTGCCTTGTGAATATGGCGCTATTAGTGAAAGTATCTCCTGGATTTGTAGGCTAATTATCGAAATGAACTCTGCGCATTTATTGATAAAACATTTGCTTGGCTATGCTAATTTTTAACTAGGTCTTCTCGAAAAACCGCTTTATTTGTTGTTGAAAACTCTCATTTTCTCGTAATAGTAATTCTTTCTGCTGCATTAAATCGATCAGTAAGGCCGTAGCGACCCAGTCTAGTTCTAGGTCTTGTTGCAGTCGAACTGCTTTCTTTATCCAATGAACGCTTGTTGCATCAAATACCCAATCGCTAGTTGTTACTCCTTTAACGGGACTTGCGATGCCATATTCAACTAGTTCTACGATGATATCCGCTTCAATTTGTTCAAGCTGGCACAATTCACTGAGTGGTAGATAAAATGATATTTCGGTCATTTCTTTATGCTCCATTCCTCTCTAGGATCAAAATCACATGTTTCAGATAACGCTTGCCATAATTGTTTTGCTTCGTCATTTTGAGTGCTAGGTATGACAATTTTAAGTACAGCGAAAAGGTCTCCTGTAATAGTTTTGCCTTTCAGACCTTTGCCTTTAATTCGTAGTTTCTTGCCGGACTGGCTATTAGGCGTAATGGTGATACTGATACTGCCTTCTAAGGTTGGAATTGTTACCTTGGCTCCTAATACTGCCTCCCAAGGAGTGACTGGTAGAGTTAATATTAGATTGTGATCTTGAACATCAAATAATGGGTGAGGAGCAAAACGTATATGTAAATAGAGATCACCTGCCTCACCTCTACCTGAACCCGGTTTTCCTTGGCCTTTTACTCGAATACGTTCACCATTGGTAATGCCTTTTGGTATGGTGACCTTCAATTTTTTATAAATATCTTCTAACTTGTTTTGAGCAGAAGATGGAATTTTGTATTCTACCGTCTTAACATTGTCGCCTTGTGTTTCTTCAAGAAAAACAGGTATTTCTATTTCGACATCCTGTCCTCTTATATGTTCTTGACGGTTATTGTTCCTAAAACCACGACCCCCGCCACCAAACATTGAATTAAAAAAATCGGAATAGTCACCATCATTTTGACCACGTTGATTTTGTTTAAAACCACTAGATTGTTGCCAATCTGGTGGAGGCTGAAATCCCTGTTCTGATCGAGAACCGTATTTCCGTAGCTCATCAAATTCGGCACGACGTTTAGTATCTTTTAATACCTGGTAGGCCTCAGCAATTTCTTTAAACTTCTCTTCGGCACCCTTGTCTGGGTTCATATCAGGATGATATTTTCGTGCGAGTTTTCGGTAGGCAGTTTTAATCTCTTTGGCTTCAGCATCAGCTTTTATTCCAAGTATTTTGTAGTAATCTTTGAATTCCATGCATTTTCCTTAAATAGCTAAGTGAATTAAGCCTCCTTAGCCTGAAATAGGTAGTCCACTCACGCAGATTCGAGAGTGTTTAATTATTTTACACATTAATTAATGTATTATTTACGATTGGCTGAGCTGCAAAACTTAGATAAAACCATAAATGCGACAGGCCATACCCTTATTGATTAAATCTTTGATTACCTTACATACTACGCCGCAATTTTAAATGCGTCTGTTTTGTTTTGACGTTTAGCATTTTAGCTGCTTTTCATTATTAATGGATAAGAAAACTTGAATGCGAAGTGTCAGGAAAGTGTCAGTACTTTTCTTAAAGCAAAATTGATGTTTAAAGAGGTACAGTTGTTGGTAGCGGCATTAATGTGCACCCTGATTTTGCTTTAGGATTTAATCATTCATTTAAAAGTGTGTTCAATATCAATCTTATCAATTGTTTAACTGCGTATAATGAATTAGATCAAAAAATTTATTTGTCGAGCATATAAGGAAAATTGTTCATGCCCGCAGGCCCTAAGTTTAAATCAAAAATAATTATTACTCTTTCTTTGATAACGGTGTTGTTAAGTGCCTGTAGCCGCGATAACCCTTTAAGTATCCCTGATAAATATATTGAAGAATCCGAGACATTTTGCATCAATGATGGACCTTATTCAGGCTTTACATTATTAAATTCTATAAATATTACAAATACAACAGAAGTTCTGCCAATCGATTATCCTCGTGGCTTTAATAATTCATTATTAAAGCTGACAGCTCCCTTTTTGATTAGTCAGGCTAACATTACCCCTAATGTGATAACTGACTCAAGTATCAACGATGAAACTGTCCTCATTGTCACTGAAAAACAAAAAAAATCTTTGCTTGATTTTTACCTATTACAAAATGAAATATCATTTATTGATGAATCTATACCTGAAATAATAACGATAGGGGCATCAGTTAGTTATCCAAAGAGTGGAGCTCAAGAAAATGTTGATATTAATGAGGAACGTCTTTTTGTTACTTCTGATCTGGAGTATGGAAAAAATTTAATAACTACAAAAGTAATTGCTAGCATCAAAGTACCCAGAACTACTATTGATTGTGAAAACCCTCTTACCGAAAAAGAGTTGGAGGAAGAAGGTTTTGAAGAAGATGCTTCTCGATATAAGGTTATTCAGGTAATTCAAAGTTTTCCGGTTGAATTAACTCGCCAATCAATTGATGAGCTTGAACAAAGTGAACTTAATACAATTGTTTCAAACTCTGAAAATGATCAATTCGGTAGAGTGATAAGTCTAAATGAGAATTTTCTAGTTATTGGTATTCCAAATGAAGATACTTTAGCAAAGGGGATTATTTCATCAGAGAGTTTTATAACTAAGGAGGATGCAGAAAATACTGTAGATTTAGAACCATCTCAAAATGAAGGAGCTTTAAATTCTGGAGCTGTTTATCTTTATAAGAAGTCTGGCCTGAATTCATGGGACTTTCATAGTTTTATTAAGTCTTCAAACAATGAGCCGGGTGATTTATTTGGTTCTGCCGTGGCATTAAATGATACTACTCTTGTAATATCTGCTCCAGGAGAGGCTAGCATAGCTTCAGGTATTCATAATTCGCTTACTTCCGAAACAGAAAACCTAAAAATAAATAATTTAGCACCTTCTTCCGGAGCGGTTTACATTTTTGAATTTGATGCCATTACAAATAGTTGGTCTGAAAAATATTATATAAAACCAAATAAAAACTTAATAAGTGATGGGGATTACAATAAAGGCTTTGGAAGCCAGCTTGCCATTTATGACACAAAATTGCTTATATCTGCACCTTTAGAAGATAGTGATAACGGTGATCCAGGTAACTCAAATCAACCCAACTCTGGAGCTGTATATATTTATACTATTACTCCTGATATGTTGAGCTTTGGATCTGTCATTAAAGCATTTAACCCAGATATTAATGATAAATTTGGTTCAGAAATTACGCTAAATGATAAGTTCATAGTCGTCAGTAGTCCATTTGAAGATCAAGACAATCAATCAATTACAAATAACTTTACGAATATTGATTCTGATGTACTTATTAATTTAAACAATAATAAGAGAGAAGATTCGGGTTCAGTTTATATATTTGAGCACTCTCTACAGAATCAAGTCACTACTTTTACTACACATATAAAATCAAGTAATAGTGATGAGTTTGACTTTTTTGGAACATCTATTTCAATTTCAAACAATAAGCTTTTCGTTGGTGCCATCGGTGAGGATAGTAGTGGTAAAGGTCTAAATCGAGATATGAAAAAAAATGATAATAGTGATTCTGGGGCAGTATATATGTTTAGCTATAACCCAGACAATATGGCTTGGGTTGAAGCAACATATATTAAAGCGAATGATAGTCAATCTGATGCATCGTTTGGTAAATATCTCGTTGCTACAAAAGATAACTTAATTGTCAGTGCTCCTTTGTTTGATTATTTTTCTGATACCAATGCAGGTAAAGCATATTTTTATTACTTAACTGATAATGAAGTTTATCAAGAGTTTTTGTTTCTAAATGATAAAGGCGCTTCAAGTGAAATGCGATTTGGTAGCCGAATCGCAACACATGGGCGAAGTTTAGCAATTGGTGCTAGTGGTTTCATAGATAAAGAGTCTAGTGTTGATAAAAACTTTGCTGGTACCTTATTTACTTATGAATAATATTTACTTCATGTAAATTGATAATAAAAAAGGTACATAGAATTAACCGCCAGATTTTTTCACGATATAAGATTTACTTTTTAATAAGGTGATTAGTAGGTCTCTATGATCACCTTGAATTTCAATATTACCTTCTTTTACTGCTCCCCCAACTCCGCATTTTTGCTTTAATTCTTTAGCAAGATTTTTTAAGTCATCAGCCTTTAATGGCAAGCCTTTTATAAGACTAACGCCTTTTCCCTTTCTACCTTTTGTATCTAAACTTACTCTTATGATTCCATCACTATGTGAGATTTTTTCTTCTTTACATGTGCATTCGATAATTGAGTTTTCACATTCAGGGCAAGTTTTTCCTATATCTGTTGAATAAACTAAGCGACTACTTTTATTAGACTTTGAAGACATAAAAACCTCAATTTAAAGAGTGACTAATACTACTGGTATTATCTTTCAAATAAGTTTTCTTTACTTTGTTATACCAAGCATAAGCACCTAGACCAACAAAAATATTTGCTAGAGAAGCGGCTAAATAAATGCCTGAAATATCCATGAACTCCATTAGGATAAATATAAAAGGAAGGTATAAGCCTACTAATCTCAGGAAAGACATGATCAACGAAGGGATTGGATTTCCCATGCCGTTAGCAGTAGAAGATGCAACCATGATGATGCCTAAAAATAAATAGCTAAAAGGTAAAATCATTAAATAGTGTGAGGCTGAATGAATGACCAATTGGTCATCTGAGAATAGGGCAGTAAGACTATCTGAAAATAACCATAAAATAGTTGCTGTTATTAAGCCCCAATAGAGAGTGAATTTTATACTTATATCCACACCAGAAAAAACGCGATGATAGTTTTTTGCTCCCCAGTTTTGCCCTACAAAGGGGCCCATAATTGAAGATAAGCCCATAATAATAACTAAAAATAAAGATTCAATTCTAGAGGCGACACCAAAACCTGCTACTGCCTCTGGACTGTGTTTTGCAACAAACCAGGTTGTAATAGCGACAGATAAAGGTGCAATTAAGTTTGTTCCTGTGGCTGGTAAAGCTATACGTAATATTTCTCGCCAACTTTCAAAAAAACGACTGTAACAGGCGTGTATATTAATAAAATTGAATTTATAAATAAGTAGGTATAAACCTATTATTAATGCAAACGCATAAGATATTACTGTGGCTATAGCCGCTCCACGTAGCCCTAACTCAGGAAAGCCTAAAAGTCCAAATATCAGAATAGGATCTAATATAAGGTTTACAATAGCGACACTTAACATGACTAAGCTAGGAAGCTTGGTGTTACCCGCTGCTCTAATTGCTGAATTTCCGACCATTGGTATTACAACTACAAAACTACCTAAAAACCAGATATCCATAAATTGATGAATGCTTGGCATTAAATATGATGGTGCGCCTAGTCTAGTGAATAATTCATCTATCCAGATATAACCCGTCAGGGCGAAAGACATTGCAATTACTAAGGCAATGATTAAAGCATTAGAAGTATAAGCCTGCACAAGAACATGTTGCTTAGCGCCAATTGCGCGCGATATAACTGACGATGCTCCGATACCAATACCAAAGGCTAGGCTTAGTAACACAGATATTACTGGCATCGTGAAACTCATGGCAGCTAAAGGTTCTGTGCCAAGCTGGGCGATATAAAAAGTGTCTACAATATTCATCGACATAATAGACAAAATCCCACCTATCATAGGATATGTCATGCTAAAAAGTTGACGAGGAATATTGCCAGAAGTCAGGGCTGTATTTTTCAAAACAATCTATCTTTAGAGTATTTAAAGGCCCATTCATTAAGGGATGAAGCTAAGATTACTAGATTAGTTGTTGTTCTTGTTTTAACTGTTTTCTTCTGTATTGTTGTTCATGTTTTTTAACTCAGATGAAGTATTGGTTTGGCCATCTGTATTAGCATTGTCATTTTGATTTTTTTTATTACTCGATTTTTTTTGTGATATTTTACTTTTGAGTGTTTTTAATTGCTGCTCTTGAACTTCTAACATGCTCTGTAAAGCATCTTCTTGTTCGTCTATAAAGTGAAGAGATAAATTAAATGCCTGTTTTGTAAATTCAAGAACTCTGTTGAAGCCTTCATCCGATAGTTCTCGTGCTTTATCCTGAGATCTATAAATATTTATAAACTGTCTTTCTCTTTCGTAATGTAATGGAAGTTTTCCAACTCCCCAGTCAGTCAAAACTCTCCAAGTGTCTGGTGAGTAGGTGCGACTATATTTTAATATAAAAGGAATAGGGTCATTTCGTGCAAGAAGAGCCGCAAGTCTTAAAATGAGTTCAAAGGATAAGGTTGCTGTTCCATTTTCAACAGCTTCTATAATAGATTTATCTTTTAAGTTAATAGCTTCACTTAACTCTGTTGCTGTAAGCCCTGCAACTTCACGTAAGTCTTTTAAGGATTGGCCAGCATTCACCATAAGCTTAAACTGATCTTGAGATTGTATTAGTGCTTTTCCAACTTTATAGGACGTGCCACCGGTCTTTTTTGCAAACTTAAAAGCGTTTGCAGTTGCATCACTGAATCGATCAAATAAGCTACTTAAGTTATCTTCTAAAGTGTTTTTATCTGGAGTTATAGTTTCAGGTTTATCATTTTTTGAAGGTTTTTTTGTAGATTTGACGCCTTTTTTAGATGGTGAGGATTTAGGGGCGTGAGTGCTCATATTGAGGCTCCATCTAAGTTTGATCATTGGGTCTTAACTATAAGCCAAATTCAAACTATTGCTAGAGAATCATATAATATGAAAATTCTAGCAATAGATTATTATTCGAATCTATAAGCTTATATTGAGTTTTTATTAATGAACTGAGTTAGCAGTGAGAATTTCTTTTTGATAAATAAGATCAACTAGTACTTCTGCACTTTCTTTGATGACAAAGTCAGGATCTTTCGCCTTGTTATAATTATCTAAGGTTTCTTTCTCTTCGAACTTATTCCACTCATCTAAGCTCTTGAAAACTTCTAAGTTTTTTAATGATCGGCGTTTGTTTATAAGTGATAAGCGTGTTTTATCAAGTTCTTCGTCTTCTGCTTTTCTCATGATTTCATTTAAGGTCAATTGTTTTTTATCTCTCTGACTATTAAGAAACTCAATTTCTTCAAGGAGTAATTTATATTCTTGGTTCTTATCCATTCTAAACTGATGCTTTTTCATCATTGGCTCAGAATAATCTTGAGCAACATTAAAAAATTGGTGTTCGACAGCTTTGATAGAGTCCCATTTTAAGGCGTGTTCTAAGGAATCTTCGCCAACTTGTTCTTTATCATAGGTGTCTGGCAAAATCACATCGGGTACAACCCCTTTATGTTGTGTGCTTGCTCCAGAAATTCGGTAAAATTTGGCTTGGGTTATTTTAAGTTGGCCATGATTCAAGGGACGAACAGACTGAACTGTACCTTTACCAAAAGTAGGTGACCCCATTATTAGGCCACGTCCGTAATCTTGAATGGCGCCCGCAAAAATTTCTGATGCTGAAGCACTCAATCGATCAACTAGAACAATTAATGGGCCACCGTAAACTAGAGCAGGGTCTGGGTCTTCTAGAACTTCTACTCTATTAGAAGCACTTCTGATTTGAACGGTTGGGCCTTGATCAATAAATAAACCTGTTAATTGATTGGCTTCATCTAAAGAACCACCGCCATTTCCACGTAGATCAATGACTAGACCATTTAAGGGTTTTTCACTCTGTAGATCATTAAGAAGCTTAATAACGTCTCTGGTGGTGCTTTTATAATTTGGATCACCCTCTTGCATTGCTTTAAAATCAGCATAGAAAGTAGGGATAGTAATAACTCCGATATGACTTAGAATCCCATCTCTGTCAATATCTAGAGTAGTACTACTGGCAGCTTGCTCTTCAAGCTTAACTTTATCTCTCGTTATTTTGATGACTTCTGTCTTTGTCTCAACTTGGCTTTCGCTAGGGATAACTTTTAAACGAACAATTGAATGTTTAGGCCCTCTAATCAAATCGACTACCTCATCCAAACGCCATCCTATAACATCAACCATCTCTTCGGATTCACCTTGTGCGACTCCTACTATGCGATCAGCTGTACCTAACTGGCCTTGTTTGTGTGCAGGGCCACCAGGGACCAATCTTACAACTTTAGTAAATTCATTGTCTGCCTGAAGTACTGCACCAATACCTTCAAGAGATAAACTCATATTAATATTAAAGTTTTCTGATGAGCGTGGTGAAAAGTAAGTTGTATGAGGGTCGTATACGGCAGTAAATGAATTCATATAAATTGAAAAGGCATCTTCACTACGTGCTTGTAATGTTCTTTTGAGTTGATTCTTATAGCGTTTGGTTAATGTCTCTTTAGCTTCTTCTATGGGAGTACCATCTAACTTCATTGCCAAAACTGCACTTTTTATCCTACGTCTCCAGATATCATCAAGCTCATCAGTAGTCTGAGCCCAAGGCATTTTACTTCTATCTGTTTCAATGAATTCATTTTTCTTGAAATTTAAAGATGTGAGCTTTTTATCAATAAATGCCGTTTGATGTTCTAATCGTTCGATTACGCGGGTTTGATAACGATTAAATATTTTAAAGGCAGGTGACAATTGACCCGTTTTTATAGCGCTATCAAGTTTAAAGCGGAAATTTTCAAATTCAGCTATATCAGATTGAATAAAGTATAAACGTGAGGGATCTAGAGAGGATAAATAATGATCATAAATCTTTTCAGAAAGCTCTTTGTTAATAGGCTGTTTACGATAATGACTAAGTGAAAGATTTCGGGCTACGTGTAGACTTGACTCGACTTGGTCTCTATCAGGAGCAAGGTGAGTGGCTAAATATCTGTCAGACTGTAGTTCTAACGAATTTAATTCAGTTGCAGAAGGTGTTGATGCTGAATAAACATTAATACTTAGAAATAGTGTTAAAACACTAATGAATACTGATTTATAGAATTTTGACATAGGCGATAATCACTATTTTTGGACAGAATGTTGTTTGATTGTATTAGATTGGCTTCAGGCTCGCTATAAAAGCAGCTATTAATTATTATTAATTGGGTAACGCTTTGAAACTTTATGCATTGTTACTTTGCTCAATTAGTTGAAAGAAATGAGTTTATTATCTAGGTTTAACATCAATACTAGTCGTATTTGGGATGATAGTATTATTTTATTCGCTCCAAACACATGTCATCTCGTTTTAAATTTCTTTATTTTTTTATGAAAACATTGAGGCAAATTAAATGTCACTTCTAGATAATATCCAAAATTACTATGAAACACTCGCCCTAGAATCTTTAGCAAAACAAATTAAAGGCCAAGAATATGATGAAGACGTATTAACTGACGTCCTTTGTATTGCTATTAACCATCTTCCACCTCGATATATTCGTCATGAAGTAGATTTTCTTTATTATATGTCCCCAATTGAGCGACAAGAAATTGAGTTAAAAGCAGACAAGGCAGTTAAAGATGCTCTTAGTTATATAAAAAATAAAAATAGATCATAAAACTCAATAAGAATTTTATGAATACATTTAACAAAGAATATTTACCTTTGCTTTTTAGTTTTATCTTGATGGGTAGAATTTTATTTGTGATATGATTCGCGTCCTTTTGATATAAGTTGGAAAGTAAACGATTCATGAGTACAAAAAAAATCTATAAAATCATTTTTTATAACAATGAAGACATTTTCGAAATATACGCTACTCACGTTTTTGCTTCAGATCTATACGGATTTGTTGAAGTTGAGCAACTACTTTTTGGTGAGAAAAGCCAACTTCTAGTCGACCCAAGTGAAGAGCGTTTAAAAAATGAATTTGCTGGCGTTAAAAGAACATTTATCCCAATGAATGCAGTGGTCCGAATTGATGAAGTTGAACAAAGTGGTACGCCAAAAGTAAGTGGTGTAAAGAATTCTGTCACTCATTTCCCCAACACATCTAGACCTGAAAAATAGTCTTTTTGAAAAATCATAGGAAAAAAAATGCTCTCAATTTCACCCTTATATATTAGTTTACTCGCCTTATTGATCATTGTGCTTGCGTATCGGGTGACAACTTTTCGCAGGAGTGAAAATGTTTCATTAGGTGAAGATAATTCATCTAAAATGATGAAAAGTGCAATAAGAGCTCATGGAAATGCAGTAGAAAATATACCTGTTGCGGCCCTACTTTTATTGATGTTAGAACTGAATTCATTGAATCCACTGTTATTGCATATCTTCGGGGGAGTGCTTGTTGTTAGTCGAGTTGCGCACGCTTTGGGGCTTTCTCAACGAAATGGTCCTACACCTGGTCGGTTTTACGGTACTTTATTTACGTGGCTTTTAATTGTGATCATGTTAGTTCTTAACATACTGATTTTAATATTATAATCCTGAGGATTTCGACCTTAATATTATTCAAAGAAAAGTTAAATGTTTGCTTGAAAAAATGCAGCCAGATTTAACACGAATAAATCCTTCACTTTGGTACACCTCTTTAATATTAGTTTAGAAGATTCAAGCTATTACTATTTCATCTTCTAACGAATTCTGGCCTTTTTAATGCTGAAAGAAATCACAAAATTATCTTTTCCCATTGTTATTGGACAAATTTCTTTTGCGCTAATGTCATTTATAGACACTATTTTAATGGGGCAGCTAGGTGTTGCAGAATTAGCGGGAGGGGGCTTAGGTGCGGTTGTTTTTCAATTCTTTTATATTGTAGGAATCGGTGCTTTAGTTGCAACAGCTAACTTAATTGCTTTTTATAATGGTAAAAAAGACACTAGTGCTGTTCATCAGTCACTGTTGTCTGGCCTTGTTTTAGTTGTAATCATATTCTTCATATTCTCTCTTATTATCTGGAATACCAGCCCGATTTTATTGGCTTTGGGCCAAGATGAGTTAACTGTTGTTTATTCAGAAAGATATTTGAGGGTGGTCGTTTGGTCTCTACTCCCAGCGTTCGGTTTTGTTCTTATCAGGAGTTTTGTCATTGGCATGGGACGGCCAGGCGCCATTTTACCAATCAGTTTGATAGCGACGCTTTTAAATTACCCACTTAGTTATATTCTGATGAAAGGAGAGTTTGGACTTCCAGAGATGGGTATTGAGGGTATAGCCTTAGGGACAACCATTATTGCCTGTGCAATGTTTTTAGGTTTGTTGTTTCTGACTTTCAGACAAGTTGAATTTAAAATGTATTCGCTTTTGATGGGGTGGAACTCCTTTTCAAGGCAGCGGATGAAAGAAACTTTAAAGCTTGGATTGCCCATCGCATTGGCTCATGCCATGGAGGTTGGTATGTTTTCCGCGGCTGCTTTAATTGTTGGCTTATTAGGCGTCAATGCTTTAGCTGCTCATCAAATAGCGCTTCAATCTACTACCTTAAGTTTTATGATCCCCTTAGGAATTTCTCAAGCTGTGTCGGTTAAAGTTGGTGAGCTTTATGGGCAGAATAAAATTCATGAAACCACATCCGCACTTAAGAGTGGTCTATTGTTAGCCTCATTGAGCGCCTTGCTTGCAGGAACGCTTTTTCTCTTTGCGCCAGAAATGTTGGTCGACTTTTTTTTACAAAATGAAGACATTAATAGCGCTAACTATAAAGAACTACTTTTTATAGCGACAGGGATTTTATTTGTTGCAGCTTTATTTCAGTTTGTTGATGCTTGGCAGGTAATTCTAATGGGTGCTTTAAGAGGTTTTAAGCTTGGAAGTTCACCAACATTGGTTGCTGTTTTTAGTTATTGGTGTGTAGGTATCCCATTTTCTTTTATTGCTAGTGAAGTATGGGGAGCACCAGGGGTCTGGATGGGGATGGGCTTAGGTTTAGGTTTGTGTGCAATATTATTAGGATTGCTGTTCAAATATCAGTTGAAACAGCAATCTGCTTAATTATTTGATATTGTTATTGATATCGACAAGAGTATTCAATATTCCAATGAGACCATAGATCTATGCCTGCTGATGCCGCAGGAATGAGGATAATGTTGTCCGCTAAACTAATTAAGGTATCGACAGGGTCTGTCTGAGTTGTAACTTGATTCCAGTCCAAGCCAGTACAGACTCGATTTAAATCTAGAGGGTTACTTATTTCGGCGACTTGATAAAAACCATGGTGATACCATTTAGAGAATCTAATGGAGCTACCTGGATCTATTGAAAGTGTTTTTTCTTCTTTACCAAATACGAATAGGGTATCCAAAAATTCACGCTTATTTGGATCTGCAATAACATCGCCATTTTCAAAATGAATGACAGCACAACCATTAAATTGAATGCAAACAAATATAATTATAAGGCCGGTTATTTTATCTAAATATTTCATCATTGATTCTCCGGTTGACACCAAACTTTAGCCGTACGAGGTAAATATAAACCTAGGCTTAAGCTTCCCCAGAGCACATCCATAGAGCTAAACTTTGATTGCATTTGTTTGACGGGTTGTTCCTGACAAATTTCTTTTACATTAATATGATGTTCTCCGATAAATCCCCATAAGTAGAAATTTTTCGATTCTTCGTATTGAGGTCTATATTGAAAATCCGAATCGCCACTTTGGGTAATTGTCACAGCAGCACAGCCTGAAAGAACTAAAAACAGACAGGGTATTAAGGTTTTTAGAAGTAAGTACATCGGGCATCCATGAATTTATTATTTAAGTATAAAAACAATTATACGCATGTTTGATAAATTTCAGGCGAACCAGTAAACAAAATTGCTTACTGGCTCAAGAAGGAGATGAATTATGCTTGTGGTTTCCCCTGACTTTTTAGACTCTGCTTTGCCTTATGCGTTTTTTTCAGCATTTTTCTTTTGAGAATAGTTTTTTTAACTTCACCACCAATATGTTGTTCACCCCGTATTTTAGCGAGATCAATTTGCTTTTGTCGTTCTGAGAATCGCTGTTTTTGTTCAGAACTAAGTTTGCCATAGCAATGTGCACAACTGACGCCTTCCATGTATTTAACACTTTTTTTATCATCTTCAGTGATAGGTAAGCGACAGGCATTACATTGATCGTACTGTCCTTTTTCTAATTTATGGTTTACGGCCACACGATTATCGAAAACAAAACATTCACCCTCCCATAAAGTCTCATCTTCAGGAACCTCTTCTAAATATTTTAAGATGCCCCCTTCAAGATGAAAAACTTCATCGAAACCTTGTTGCTTCAAGAATGCAGTTGATTTCTCACAACGAATGCCACCAGTGCAATACATGGCAACTTTTTTATGTTTTTGTGGGTCTAGATTGTCTTTTACGTATTGGGGGAATTCTCTAAATGTTTCTGTGTTTGGATTAACTGCATTTTTGAATGTACCAATATGTACTTCATAGTCATTGCGAGTATCAATCAATAACACATCAGGGTCTGATATTAGCTGGTTCCAGTCTTTAGGCTTAACATACGTACCAACAATTTCTTTCGGATCTATATCTTCTACGCCCATTGTAACGATTTCTTTCTTGAGTTTTACCTTTGTCCGATGAAAAGGATTTACTTCATGATAAGACTCTTTATAACTCATATTCTCAAACCGTTTATCTGTCTGTAACCATGTTTTAATCTTATCAATGGACTCTCTAGAACCAGCAATCGTGCCATTAATACCTTCCCTAGCTAATAGAAGTGTGCCTTTGATTTGATTATTAAGGAGTAGGGTAAGTAGTGGTTCGCGTACTACTTTATAATCATCAAGAATAGTGAACTTATAAAGGGCGCAAACGACGACACTATTTTTTGTGCTGTCTAAATTTTCAGTCGACTCAGTCTGTATGTTGGGCATAATTTTCTCCGCGAACTGAACCGTAAATCCAGCGCGTTTTATTTAATTTAATGTGGGTATTAAGAATTATCTTTTTTAGCTGCGTTTAAATGTTCCATAATTTGTTTTTTCAAGCTTTTTGGAATGGCTGTAATGGTTAGCGTATCGGATTGCTCATCAAATAATATGGTTTGCTGCATTAAGTCTGATGAAAATGACAAGCTTAAGCCATTGCCTTTGCCAGATATTCGAACTAAATGTTTTAATTTTCGTGTATCAGGTCGCAAGTTTTTCGAGCTATCAAGTTGAGCAAATTGTTGAGCATATTCGGCAAACTGTTCAGGCTCTTTGTCGTTGACGTAATTTGAAAGAGCCTTCAGGGGAACGGCTTCACCAAGCTGCTGCTGCTCAACACAAAACTCATACGCTTTCTTGTGAACATGTGCAGCCTCATCTTGCGGGACTTGCTTAGAATACCCAGAGAGAACTTCCATGAGTGTTTCGGTTTCTTTTGCGCAGTCTACATTATTCTTGAAACTACAGGCCTGCATAAATGCTTCACCTATTTTTCCAGAAGATCGGGCTTTTACTAAACATAGAAAGGGTTCGTCATTATCTTCAAGCCAAGCAGATTCAAGATCAATACGTAGGGCTAAATCTAACTTGCTTGGGCTTAAGTACTCGGTGGTATCAAGCTCAAGATGAGAGTTAATGCTCAGGCCGGAAATACTTTCTAAAGCAAAAACATAGAACCGTTCACCATCAGCTCTATCTTCATGTATTAGTGCGATAGTTGAGTCGATTTCTTCACTGCTTTTATCAACAAGCTCTTTAAAGTTCTCTATGAAATGTTGGGCTAATTTTTCAAAACTTATTTTCTTAGAATTGTACTCTTTTAACCAGCTTTGAAAGGGAGATGAGCCTATGTCAGGATCAAATTGGCCAAATAACTTCCCTGATTTGAACTGGAAGTTCTTTTTAATTTGGGAGAATAAACCTTCGTGATCTGCTGTAAGTTGCGCTTCACCTTTAAATAATTTTATTTCAGATGGTGTATCTTCTTGAAAGCGTGAAATTTTATGAAAAATTATTGAACGAATAGCCATAAGAATCATCAATGGAGGTTATAAAAAAATGCACATAGTCATATTTCAACGCTTAGTTTTAATTAAGACTGAAATATCAAAATGTGCATTGTTTGTTTATTTTATTAATACCTGTTTATTTTACAAGTTTTGTTTGCTGAGCAATTTCAGAATCAATATTTGCACTTAGCGTAAGATCAGCGTTTTCATTGCTATCTTTCATGCAAGTAATCGCAATTAGGCCTGCTAATTTAATGGCCTTGGCGATAAGTAATTTTTCTTTATCTGAACTTGCCATTTGATCGGTGATCAGAATGCTTGTTCGTCCTAAGTTAAACAACTTGCGTTCAACTGCTTGGCCTAGAATATCTGAAGCTTCACCTTTACATAAGATAATGCTCGCAGTTTGATGTTCAAATCTGGCTGCTTTTTCTGCAATGCTAACGGGTTCCCAGTTAGAAGTGTGATCTTCAGCAATAGCTTCAATCATGCCAGCACCAACAGTGACGTTAGTCAGCCTATCTATAATAATAAAGGCACCAGTAGATTTATTGTCTCTATAAGAGTCAAAGGCCACTGTTTGGTTGAAGTGAATCGTACACAAAGCAATGGTGTTTAACTCAAGATTAGCAGCTGGTTTCTTTTCAAGTGTGTTCACATCAATCAGGTGTTCAATAGACTGAATTGAACCAGATACTTGTTTTGTACCTAACTTGATATCAACAAGCTTGCCTGGGGCGATCTTTGCCTCGGCCATCCATACAATGTGTGCTTTAACGGCGGTACTTGTTAATGGCGGCAAGTCGTCAGATTTAACAATCATATCACCACGACTGATATCAATTTCATCATTCAGTGTTAATGTGATGGCTTGGCCAACAAATGCTTCATCTAACTCGCCGTCAAAGTCGACGATAGATTTAACGGTACTGCTTTTACCTGATGGTAAGGCGGTTACTTTATCGCCTGGATGAATAATGCCAGAAGAGATTGTGCCGCAGAAACCACGGAAGTTAAGGTTAGGGCGGTTTACATACTGTACTGGAAGTCTGAAGTCATTCAGGTTCTTATCTTTTGCGATAGGAACAGCTTCGAGCATTTCCATTAATGGTTTACCTTTAAACCAAGGCGTTTTATCACTAATGGTGATGGTATTAATGCCTTTTAATGCAGATAGAGGTGCAAATTGAATATCGCCTAAATCCAGTTGAGCAGAAAACTTCAAATAATCTTCTTTAATTTCATTAAAGCGTTGCTCACTATATTCAACCAAGTCCATTTTGTTAATCGCCACGATGACGTGCTTTATGCCTAATAAAGAGGCAATAAATGAATGGCGTTTAGTTTGTGTGAGTACGCCGTATCTTGCATCTATTAAGATAATTGCAAGATCAGCTGTTGAAGCGCCCGTCGCCATGTTGCGAGTGTACTGCTCGTGTCCAGGTGTGTCGGCAATGATGAATTTTCTTTTTGCAGTCGAAAAGTAGCGATAAGCCACATCGATGGTAATGCCTTGCTCTCTTTCGGCTTGAAGGCCATCGACTAAAAGTGCTAAGTCAATTTCACCTTCGATTGTGCCTGACTTTATGCTGTCTTTTCGGATCGCTTCCAGCTGATCTTCATAAATCATTTGTGAATCATGAAGCAATCGGCCAATTAGCGTGCTTTTTCCGTCATCAACACTTCCGCAAGTAAGCAGTCTAAGTAATTCTTTTTGCTCATGCTGCTTAAGGTATTCATTTATATCTTCACTAATAAGTTCTGATTGGTGTGACATCTTTAAAGTCTCTGTACTTGGCTGAAGTGGAAATCGTTATCATCAGCCTTGGCATATCGTTATTTGGTTTAGTGGTGTCTAATTAAAAAAGTATTAAACTATTTTAAAAATAACCTTCGCGCTTTTTCTGCTCCATTGAGCCTGAAGAGTCATGATCAATTACGCGGCCTTGTCTTTCTGAAGATGTAGTTAGTAGCATTTCCTGAATGATGTCTGTCAGAGTATCTGCTTCTGACTCAACCGCACCTGTTAGTGGGTAGCAGCCAAGCGTTCTGAATCTAACTGACTTCATTTGTATTTCTTCATCTTCACCAATTGGCATGCGCTCGTCATCAACCATGATTAAGGTGCCATCACGTTCTACAACCGGGCGCTTTTTCGCATAGTACAATGGAACGATTTCGATACTTTCAAGGTAGATATACTGCCAGATATCCAGCTCAGTCCAGTTTGATAGCGGGAAAACGCGAATGCTTTCGCCTTTATTGACTTTACCGTTATAAATATTCCAAAGTTCAGGGCGCTGATTCTTTGGGTCCCAGCGATGGTGTGAATCTCTGAAAGAATAAACGCGTTCTTTTGCACGGGATTTTTCTTCATCTCGGCGTGCGCCACCAAAGGCTGCATCGAATTTATATTTGTTCAAGGCTTGTTTTAAACCTTGTGTCTTCATGATGTCAGTATGTTTGGCACTACCATGAGTAAATGGGCCGACACCTTGATCCACACCTTCTTGATTAATATGGACGATTAAGTCGAAACCATGCTTCTTAACCATTTTGTCACGAAACTCAATCATTTCTTTGAATTTCCATGTGGTATCAACATGCATTAAAGGAAATGGTGGTTTTCCTGGAGCAAATGCTTTTCTAGCAAGATGGAGCATTACAGCAGAATCTTTACCAACTGAATAAAGCATCACTGGATTATCAAATTCTGCGGCTACTTCGCGAATG
>TARA_R110001592_G_scaffold52604_3_pt1 | contig 26557 bp, 13 predicted proteins | sample TARA_R110001592 | Tara Oceans TARA_R110001592 (sample SAMEA4398387) | marine metagenome | biome: Polar Biome; feature: [SRF] surface water layer (ENVO:00010504); material: water (ENVO:00002006), including particulate matter (ENVO:01000060) such as... | depth 5 m | reverse complement strand
CAACGTAGAGTTAATTTGTATGGCTCTCCGAGGTCTGCGGCTTTTGTCTTTTCAACAACCATTCCAAAATACTTTAACATGTCGGAAGTACCGTATGTCTTGTAGAAATTTTTTGAAACCTCAAGAGTCTGCGATGAGGTATGATAGACTGCACCGGTGACTGAGAGGTAATTCTCTTGTTCTCTTACTTTATTAAAATCTCCGCCCTGATTAGAGAGTATTTCTTCTACATGATCACTGATTAGGAACTCGGGAACCAAAGAATGATCTTGCCCCAGTTGTCTTAAATTTTCAATATGTGTGGCATGGTCGTTTTCGAAAGGATACACGCCTGCTTGGTCGGCCGTTTTCCACTGAGCCTCGCCTGCCAGGTACTCGTAAGTGCCATGCTCTTGAGGAATTCTTCGGTTGTACAACATTGCCGGTGGCGGAGTTCCATGAAGGCCGTTGTATCCCAAAGCAAAAATGCTGTAATCGTTCTGGAAGGTACCTTCTCCTCTTGTTCCCGCGTCTTTAGAGGCGAAGAATGAGTTTCCGTCCAAGAAGTAGGACGCAGTCAAACTTAAAGGCTTAGTTGTGAAGGTTTCTCGGGCGTCTAGAGGCCATCGAGATGATTTTATGTGTCTAAGTGTTATATCGCCTGAGCCGGACTGTACAGTGCTTATATCGACCGCATCTACGTAGAAGCCATTTGACAGTTTGTCTTCGGTCCGGCTCTCAGTTATCTTAGGTAAAATTTCATAAACCGTACCTGAACCTGTACTTATGGCAAATGAAACAACATCATAAGAATTGGAACCTGTCAGTGTCAATATACGATTTGAGTTTTCTTTTCTCCAGCCGAAGAAGTCAAACAGTTCTCGAACTCTAGATTCTTTAGAAAAGGTATTGATCTCTCTTGGATAAATCGTTTCTATGTAATTTGTTTCCGTAGCGTAGATTTCATCGTCCTCGTTAGAAAGCTCGCTAATGCTATTCAATAGGCTGTCGACATCTTCTTTCATTATCTTGTCGTCAAGATTTAATTTGTTTGTAAGCTTCTCGTTTGAAAACATAGTGACACCATTGCCAAGAGTAATCTTAAGTGATGCTAGACGAGTTCCGGGGCCTTGGGCGTTTGCTGCATCTTGTGCGTTTGATGCGTTTTGGGCGTTTTCGCCGTAAGAAGTGAGAGATGTCTCGTCGCTAGTCCAATGACCCTCGTGGCGAGCCTGGCTTATCGGACTAGTGGTTGCATCAAGAGCCCTTGAGGAATGGAAAGTGATCGTCAACGGATTAAATCTGTTTGTGGCCATGGTTTCATTAAAAGATTCTAGAAATGTTTCTGATGTCTCAAAAGATTTATTCTCTGGCGAAATGAGATTTGGATTTGAATTGTACGCATAGCTGTTGTAACTTTGAGGAAATGGGTAGTCATTACCTGAAGGTTCTCTTTTTAGCACTATCGAAAACTTGTTATTTCTTTTCTCGAATCGCGTTACTGGGTGCTCATGTCCTCTTAGCTGCTTCCAAGTTGGCCAACCGTATGGACCTTGCTTGTTTAATATCTGACTATTTAAATCTGTGTCAGTATAACTTAAAATGTTATTGACAGTATCCAACGAGGATGTTGCACGGATGTTCATACCCGCAAAATCTAGATTTGTTATGGAGCCTATTCCACCCTCAGACTGAATTAGAAAACTTATAGTCTCTGCAGAGGTCCTAATATCTGAAACTGAGAAACTACTCTGATGGCCCATATTCTGATTTTTACTGAGAAAACTATACACGTCTTCATTCACTGATGCAGTGATCCATGAATATCCGAAGTCATTAGTTGGCAACGGCCGTTGTATAAAAAAGTTATCGAACTTGGTTTGTTTAGTTGAACCAGTTAATCTTGTGGGGTTCCTGTTTGTTTTGTGGGGTGAACTTTGTATAGTACTGGCCGGGCGTAATCCTGTCCTGTCGGCAACCTCGGTACTTAATTGGTCCCAAGCATCTCTGACCACCAGGTTTCTATAATTAATTGTATTGTATATAGAAAATTCTTCCGACTCTTGGTCTCTACCATATGCGCCGTTAGTTTCTGATGAGCCCGGTGCAGAGAATCTATTGACAATTACATGTTCGGTCTTGCCTCTGTTCGGAATGGTGAAATCCACAACTGCAGGGGACAGTATAGTTGTAGCAGTTGCTGCAGATGTGCCAAGAAAAGATCCCTCTTGATCTATAAAGTAATTATTATTTGTACTGCGGCCGCTGGTCATTACAACTTCGTAGTCCTTACTGTGATTTCCCAAGACCAAAGAGGACGTTCCATGTTTTATATTCGAAATATTCATGAATCGAGTACCAGATACGCCGCGGAAAAAGGTCGACTTTGGCTTGTTTATCGGGGTTTGAGACATTGTAAGTGCTGTTGCTGTCGCAGTTAAGGCATATGCCTCAGGCCTCTCAGCATCAGCCGTCCTAAAAGCAACGTTTCGATGTGGCATACCGCCGGCGTGAGCGTCAGTGAACGGACTCTTCAATGATCTTTCGCCAGTAATGTCTAAGTCTAGGTGATTATTAGCTATTTTTAAGTTCTTCTTGAACAAAGCGAAGTCTGTTCCAGCAGATGAAGAGACGAGAGTGAAAGGAAACAGTAAATCTGAGTCTCCATCTAGGTACCCTGCGTGATTTGTTACATCAGTTTGGCCTCTGTATGTTTTGAGTGCTGACGGGTCTATGACGTCTTTGCATACCGGCTGCTCCTGTATGTTTGCGGCCGCTAAAACAATGTTATTTTTTGCGGTGACAGCGTTAGTAGAGGCGCCATGGAGTTTGTTTGCTTTTCTGTTGAATCCTGTCGTAACATTATTGACATTTTTTCCGGAAACTTTGTATGGTTTTGTCAAGGCGCGCCGGACGTAAGTTGATCCAGATACCTCTGTAGTGTATATTCTCTTTATGACTTGCCTATTCGAAGACACTTCTGATCTTTCTTTGTGCCATAAACAGTTCTCTTCTTCGTCGCCACTTATAGGTGCGTGGCCATGTTCCCAGTCGTACAACAATTCATTGACACCTAGTATCGGAAAGGTCTTATCTGCAGGGTCTTTAAATTCTACAGTAGGGGCGCGGTGCTGATATTTGTTTCTTTCCAAGATATGACTTTCTACTACGTCCTTTATGTCTTCTCCTAGGAATGAGCTAGCTGGGATCAGCTGCTTTAAGAAGCTAGAGAGAGCGCTGTCTATCCATTTGTAGTACTCCACGAATTTATCAAGGTCCATGTCTCGCTGGACCTTTTCGAAAAACCTTTGCCTCATTTTCTCCAAGAGTTTATATTCGGCTCGGTACTTATCGACTGGCTGACCAATTAAATTATTATAACCAACAACTCCTGCAAAGAAGTTGACCATCTCTTCCGAAGCAACCTGAAACATGCTCTTTTCAAAAAGATAATTATAAGTAACTGGTCTTTGTCCTGGGGTGAATTTGTCAAGTTCCGCATTCTTCACTTTCACGCGATTACTTGTGTAAGAGTTATCTATTCCAGAGTATCTCACACCAGGTATGAACTCCTGGAATATAGCACTGGATGTTGCAGGCATGTTGATAGCTAGGCCCGGGTGGTTGTATCCGGTAACTGGATCTCCCACTATAGACGATGCGGATCCACTTGAGAAGTCAAAGACATTAAGAATGTAATCTGTGGTGCCGGCTGTGCCGCCGGTAAAACTAGTTACGTTTAAACCAGAGATCGAGTCAGGATCTTGAATCGTTGTATTTCCTGCTGTTCCAGCTGTATTCTGGGTTAGATTTGCGCCTTCGCCAAAGTGTGCGGCTGTTATTGCTAATGCGGAGACTGAGTTTATTGCATTCGTAAGTTGCAGTCCAATAGCTGATGCATCAGCAGCTCCATTAATCTGAACTACAATATTTCCGGATCCATCGACGGTGCCAGTTGATCCTTCAGCGTTAGAAGTGTCAAACAAGAAAGTCTTTTCAGTTCCATCAGTATCTGTAAGTATTATTCTCTTATTGTTGTAGAACGGCAAGTGCGAACTGTTAGTCCCTATTGAGCCTGCGGCGGCGGTTCCGGCGGATACATTAGGCGAAGAAGACATTAAATTTTCAAACTGCCATCTCAATATTAAGCTATCTGCCATAGAGAGATTACTGCCTGCATCAAAGTTAGACACGTTTTGAGGATTGCTACGGCCGTAAGTTGCAGGATTCTGAGCATGTTCTCTCAGTTCAGATTCTGTCAGAGCATCCTTCCAAGCGTTAAATCCCAGCACGCGGACGTCTGAATCTACCAGGTGAGAACCAGAAAAGTTAGTCTTGTGTGACCCTACGAAAACACCCTTGTTTTGAATTGATATGGTCTCGTATGCGTTTCTGCTAATACTAGCGGTTAAATGGAACGTATTTTTTAGAACGTCTAGATCATAATTGTACCCTGTAAATTCTACTAAATACGAAGAGTCGGTAGTAGCCGGAATGATATTAAAGTCTATGTCCGACTTGGCACCGACCCTGACAGAAATGTTCCAATGGCTGTTATCATACACTGCTGGTATATAACTGGAAGTTAGAGTGTATCCCAGTGCCAACGAGGACGTGAGTTCAAAGTAGCCATCTTCTGATGTCGGCGTTCTTCTGTTGAAATTAACCTGAAATGATCCCGAGTCGGTTGGGTGCCAGGCAAGGACCTGTCCTGAGCTTTGGTCTCCATACACCGAGTGCATGCCAAAAATAGATGATCTCACAATGTCTGGGCTGTCTTTAGCTATAGATTTTGGAAACACGACGTTAGCCTCAAGTGTAAAAGGTGTAATGTCACTGGATCCAGTAATGTAACCCGCTGAGTGTGAGCCCGATGTTGTCTGGTGGATGGTTCCTAAGTAGTTTTGGCCTTCGAAGCTTACTGATTTCTGCTTTATCGTTTCATACAGTGGGTTTGGTAACAACTCGTATTCTTCATTTTTACCATAGCTATTTAATTTTATTAATCTTTCATCTACACCGAAGCATCTTATAAGGTTCCTAAAACTGGTTTCCGTCCCTTTGGTCTTAAATATGTGTACCAAGCTCTTGTGTATGTTTGATAGAATTAATCTCTTTACTTCTTCTAAGTTATGCTCAAAAGCTATGTCTTCTGATCTATTAAAATATATCTCAAACATCTCGGCACTTGGAAACACGTCTGTCGATACCATGCCGAAATGATCCAATATGTGATTTACCCACGGCTTGGTGTGATGCCCTGTAAATTCAAACAGGTTCTCGCCCTCACAACCTAAAAGGAAGTCGTTGTTTCCTGAATCTCGATATTGACCTTTTTCTTTGAAAAAATCTTGATAGGCATAATCTTTCATCTTTGGCAAGTTCTTTATTTTCACAAATAGGTCGTCAAACGAACTTGCCATGATCTGCAATAGCTCCGAGAACAATCCAGTATCTTCCAAAGTAAAGTGCGATGGAACTGAGTTCACCAGAGATGCCAAGTTGTTAATGTCGTGAGCGTTCCCTCTCGACTTAAAAGATTCTTTTATGTCTCTCACCAGAGCGTTTGAAGCATTTATGATTGGGTCAGCCGGCTCCGAAAAATTAGGATCAGTAATCTTCTTCGACAAGTTAATACCAGAATCTGTCGATCTAACAGAGGATGTCCAGCCTACAAATTCTCCATTATTTATTCTTCCTGAGTAATCAAGTATGACTTTATCGTTAACTTGCTGTGTCGTAATACCTTCATTAAATTTGTAATACAAGCCTAGTGATGCATTGGTATGATCTTTGTCTGTGCCTCCATGAACTGGCTGGTGCCAGAATCGACCGATTTGTTTTTCGTCCCTAGCTGTTTTCCAGAATCTAAATTCATCTAAATCTGCATATAATTTTCCAGCGCCAAGAGCACCAGATGATCCGGATACGGTCGCGAGTGCACCGATTGCTCCGGTGATTGGTCGGTCAATAGCGCCCATCGTGTGGGCAACTGTTGTCGTTGAGTCAATTGTACCATCAACGTACAGTTTGTAGTCTGTTGATGTATCACCGCCCATGACAGTGATGGCATAGTGGTGCCAATCTCCATCAGCCAGCGAGGCCTTTGTCACGTTCGAGCTTCCTAATCTTAGTTTATCCACCCCTGTTGATGAGGCTGACAGAAAGGTAAAAAGTATAGGACTATCGTTTGCATCAGAAGGGCTTTCTAGTTCGACCGTTAAGCGTCCATGGTTTGATGAATCCCCTTCATGCCCTGCAGTAACAAGATCAACTACAACCTCTTTGCGACCTGCACTGTACCATGACGTGCTTGTCTTTTTTAACCAAAACTCAACAGTATTACCTGTCGATCCATCAAGTTTAAGATTGCTTTCTCTGTTTTTTGATGAGTTATATATTGTGCCTTTATGAGGGCCCCCTGAAAACTTTATATATTGTATGTTGTTCGTTGTCGGGTAGTTTGCATCATCTGTAATTGTGTCCGATGCGCGGTCGAATATAACGTGGCCTGTTGATTTCGGATATTCATGTTCCAACATGTACAGGTCAAGATAAGAAGCTGTCAAAGACCACTCCATTTTCTCAGCCTTAGAACCGTCGTAAGGATAAGTGTTGTAAATACTCTCAATCGAATCTATATAATATTTTTGTGCGGAGCCGAAGTAAGAAAAGGTTGACGGATCTTTGTAGTCAATGCTTGGTATGTACCTAGATCTTTGCTTTATAAAGGATTTTACAAATCTCTCTGATTCTGCCTCTGTCAAATACTTTCCGTCAGACCCGGATACAAGCAGTCTCCCTGTCTCATTCGAGAACAATCTAGTCTTGTTCGTCTCGTCAATTGAGCCAAGACTGCGCTGCTGGTTGTTTTGAAATCTATCTCTGTAATTCGTCATGCGTCAACTCTGAATTTAAATTTTTCTTTTTGTTCTATATAATCGATGCCGTCTTTGTAAAGAAAGCTTATCTCATATAAATAGTTTGGTTCTAAAATTGACATATCTAAATCAAAGAATGATCCGCTGATGTCATAAGATACGGAAGAATAGCTTGGCGTGCTTCCTGTTGAATATGGTATCACTGTCATATCGTCAGATACTCTTGATATTTTATAATATGCATCTCTTACAGTATCAACAGGCGCAGTGTTCGTGGCAACTGTGTAAATATTCGGGCTCCAACTCTTGTTGCGTGTATATACCCTAAATCTGGTTTGCTCTTCTGAGGAGTAAGAGGACTTTAAATTTGTTACGTTTGTCAAATAAGATGGTATATTGTAATACGTTTCTGCACTCTGGTTTCCAACGGTAAATGTGGATCCTGTAAATATTCCAATGTGACCTCCCGTGTCTGAGCCAGTGTAATGCCAGATGTCTCGTAATTCAGCTTCATTTCCAGAGTACGCGAACTGAGCCTTATATACCCCTCTAGAGTGGCGGCTAGCCGTAATGTATATGTTGGGCTCAGTGATGGCTGGCCCTGTCAAGGAAACGGCCGTGCTGCCCGTTGGATTAACAAGACTGACTATCACATTCGAACCTGTAGTCGGTATGTCGACTAAACCGCCTCTTTGACGATTGTAAAGAAATAGATTATTCAAATTGTCTGCAGATGGAGCTAAGCTGCTGGACTTGATAATTGACCCTCTGTCATCCTTTATGGAAGAATCCCATTGCGCCTCGATGAATGGGCGCTCCAACTGGTGGTGAGATGATCTTGCAAAAAACTTTTTAGTATAGTAAGATCTGACTAGTGATCCGTCCTCTAGTGAGCCACTTAACTTAAGCAAGAACCCGTAGTTAATTGCGCCGGTGCCTCCGGAAAACTGGTTTATGGACGCAGTTACTGAAGACATGGAAGACGATATGTTTGTGTTTCCATATAAGGTCGCGACCCTCTGCGATAAACTCGCAGTCAAGTCTTCCCCTTGACCTGTAGCCGCTATATAATCACCCAAATGAGTGTTGATTGCATTAATCAAATTAGCGGATGAAGTGTTAGCGTGGGCGTGCCTTTCGACCAACACCACCTTGCCGGTCGACCCAGTAGTATTGGAGAACTGAAATGTTCGATAGTCCCCCTCGTAAGTATATATCTTTAGTGCTTGCCCGATGGCAGGCGGATAGGTTGTATTAAATATTATAGAGCCAGTTGCAGCTGTAGATTGCCCATTAATGTTCTTTATGTATTCTTCAACAATTTGCGTCACATCTATTTCTAGGTTCTCCACTCCTAGTTCCAGGTATTGGTTGTATTGGAGCGGTATTGCCGAGTTGTTCATATAACTCGATGACAAATAATCACCACCCTCATTATGCCAAACTACTCCTTTTGACGCCGAAGTCCAGTTACTCGCTCCCTCGTCGAGGTAAGATTCCATGTCTAACCCAGACCCTTCAGACCATTCCCTAGTTAAAATACGAGTCGATACTGTTACTTTCTCTGGCGTGGTCTGATTATGCTCTGCATTAAACATCTTTAATTTAAACACGACTGATCCAGATGCTGGAATTTCTGCAGCGTCTCTTCTGCTTGATATGGTTGCTAGTGGAAACTCAACTAAAATTCTTGACTGTTCCAAGGAAGAAGAGCTAGCTTGGCCAAAGATAGCAAACATTTCTAAAATATCAGAGGACCCCATGTTCGCTTCCTTGCTACGTGAGGACAAATTCAATTTAAAAGCACTTGAAATGGTATTGTCTTTGTTTGCTGTAAATCTTTTTATTGACATTATCTAACTGTTCCTGTTATATCGTTTTTGTATTTTATTTCCCATATGCAATCATGAGGTATATACAAGATTCTTCCTTCGGGGGACATATTGTCTTCTAGATTGTACGAAAAACCTGAATAGTTTGAGCCTATCTTGGTTGTGATTTTCATATCCACAATATCTAACACCTCTGGGACTTCTTTTAGAATCCTAAATATCTCCGTGATTTGAAACGGCTCTCCTATTTCTGGGGATATCTTTGTCAGCTGCTCGTATATTTCTTCTTTTGCCAAGTTGAAAGCAGCACTAATGCTAACATCCTGTTTGGCTATAATCTCGAAATCAATTCCCAAGTTAATGATATTGGAATCAAGAATATCAACACTGTCGTTAACCATTCGAATAGAGTTTAGCCATGTCTTTAAGTTTTCTTTGACCGCAGAGGATGACTTTTCCAGTTTTCCGTCGGCGTCTTCCGATATTACATACATGTTCATGTTCCTGGTAAGGTCGTTATCGTCTCGATAGATTGCGGCTCGTTTGATTGCACCGAAGTTTGCTGGCATTGCGTATGTAGAAGAAACGTAATCTTGCAGAGTTACTGCTCTCTTTTGTGTTGCGAATACTCCGGCTGCCCTTCTCTTTATTTCTTCTGTAGTTGGTATAGTGATATCACCGTTTATAGGTTCTTCATTAAAAACCTCTATATTGCGTATAATATATTGTGTTTTTTCTGTTTCTAAGTTTTGTTCATTTCTAAATTCTAGGTTTGGATCCACGATTGTAGTGACGCTTCCCACAGCTGCGTTAACATTGTCCTTGTTATTAACCCTAAACGTCACTACCAGGTCAGTATTTACCGGGGCGACTCCAAACTTGTCAGTTGTCATGAGCTTACTAGGGTCAAAATTGGTGCTAGATACATAGTTTTTACCCAGTATATCTAAGACAACCTCACTCGGGTCTGCTACTTTTTCAATCTTTATTTCCGCGTCTGAACCGTAGCCAAACACAAGAAACAAGTCTTGGCCCTTTCGATCCACAACGAATCTGCGTGGTACAGGATAAGGCTTTATTATTGACGGTGCATCAGAACGGACAGTCGATTGATCTCTATTTATCAATGGGCGATATACGACATTTTGACTAAGATACTCTACTTCATAGTACTGATTTCCAGAAGTGTCAAAGACAGATACTATTTCTGAAATGTTTGCTCCTGGTATTTTTACTTTTAAAAATCTTTTAAAGTCACCAACCTCTACGGTTGTTTGTTTATTTTCACCTGAAATAACCTTACCCTTAGTTTTTAGAATATAATATGTTGTTTTCGATCCGTCTGTGGAAACCTCATCACCTACGACCTCAACGTTTTCAGAGTAAAATTCAACATCTTCTACCAATGTATAAATACTTCCGGCTGGTGTAGCAAACGAGGCGCCTGCTTTCATTTTTGGAAGATAGTCTGAGTTAGGGGCAACGTTGATGTTATCCGCAGGAACGGGCATGTAAATATCTACATAACCGACCGAGGATCTGACTGGAGAATGCTTGTAACCTAACTGCTGGGCGTGGGATATAACGTTATCATATTCTAGACTCGTGTTCAAGAAAGACTCATTAGCGTTGTAGTCCAGATAAAACGATAAATTGTCTCCTACGTATGACACCAAATCTGTCATAAGTGATCCAAACGACACCTCGTTAAAGTCCTTATATGTGTTGGGATAATACTTCTTGGCATAGTTGATTAGATCTCTTTTGATTTTATCAAAGTCTGCGCTTGTATAATCTATTGGTACTAGTTTTTTTGCCATAATAAAATTCCGCTCTTAATAAATAGTGTTATTGTTTAATATATCACTTCTATTCTGCTACCCCTATATCCACAAAATCTTGTTCATCTAGGGGTCCGATCTTGTAAGTTATTCGAAGCTTGATTTCGTTGCTATCTATAAGCTTATTTCCATACGCGTCGACATCAATTAATTCACTCTTTACCTCAAGGAACGGCAAGAATCTAGAAAACTGATCTTTTATTCTGCTATGCACTTGAAGCATCTCTTGTGTACCGTACGTCGAAAAGAGGTAATTACGCACTCCTACGCCAAGTTCTGGGTTTCCAGGCCATTCTCCCGGAGAGGTAGCTACAAGGAATAAAACATTTTGCTTTATGCTTTGTTTTATCTCTTTTATAGATTTGTACGCACCATCTTGTTTTGATAATTTCAATGGATACTCTGGCTGAAACATGTCAATTCCTCTTTTTACGTTATATTAACTAGTACGTCTTACTCTAGTTCGTCTTCACAACCTTCTGCAATCTGTTTTGGACATAAATTATTCTTCAGGTCCATGTCTGCTGGAAGCTGGAGTGTCTGCAAAGCTAGCAAAGATATTGGCGTCATTGGAAAACCGTATCTCCCTGAGTTTCCAATCTCAAATTTCTTCCAATCGTTTAGTAGGTCTTGAGATATACTCAGGCATGGTATTTTGAATGCAAAAGCTGGGTCCAAAAGCACCTTTGGTGCTCCATAGATAAAACCAACCAACTTATCGATACTTTTACCAAGATATCTGACGTCTCCCCTAAATGCACGACTGACGCCTTTTGCTAGATCAACAGGAAAAGCTGGGATTATTGGAGCATACTTCTTCTCTCCCTCTTGCGAACCTCGGAGACCGAGGGGCACGTCGCCGGCGCCTGAAGATGCTGCCCACGATCCGTTAGTTAGATCCTGTATTTGGCAATCTAGATAATGGTGCTTCATTTCTTTGTACATTGGATCTATTCCGTCGGCAATGCCACGTAGAACGATTGAAGGAAAATAAAGTACATACTGCTTTATCATCTCTGCGACCAGCTTTAGAAACTGCTTAAAGTTCGGCAAGTCAAAACATTCAGGTGGCGAACCGCCGGCGGGCCCTAGAGGGCCGTATATTGATGAAACATCGGCGGCCGTAAGGGTACTCCCAAAATCACCCGTTGCAAAGGGGTCCAAGACAGATGATGCGTTAAAGGCAGCTGCTAGTGAAGCTTTAGTCGACTCCATTACTGTCGGCATATCCCCGAATCCGGCCAACATAGAAGTACCATGCACTGTTAGCATAGCAGCAAAGTTCTTGTAAGGTATGGTAAATTCATAAAAGTCTTTAAAAGACTGTTGTTGTTGAAGGGAGTCTTTCATAAATTTTTCCTGTTCTTTTAGCTTCTGCCTGAACATATATGAGTTTGTAGCCATAAAACACTCCAGGGAAGAAATGTTCAATTCATAACTAGAAACGGGAATTGTTGTAAAGTTTGACTGTGCGCCGGTGATGTCTAATATGCGAGTGGAACCCATGCGCTCTTCTTCAGAGACTCTCGTTCGGGTTGTCCATAAATCCTTAACAATCTCATTTAATGGCTCTTGGATTTCGTGATCTCGGTTATTTATCATCAGTCTATAACCGTAGGATATTTCAGAATCTTCTAATATATCTGAAACTATAGTTTCATCACCTTCCAGGTTCGAAACATAAGCTGAAGTTATCTCTCTTATTATTGGCGCTAAACCTATCTCTTCCAAAGCGGCATTGTATCTACCAGTTATAACAGCAGCGACTGCCCGGTAAAGCTCCATATTTTTCAAGTTGAATCTTCTATAGTCCTGCAGGTCGTTTCTCATGACATGAGCTATCGTTGCATTGGCTCTGGCTGTCGACTGTACTTCTTGATGAATATTAACCTCAGATTCGTTAAGCCACAATCCGGATTGTTTTGCTTCTTCTTCTGTCAAGGAAAACATTTTTTTGGCGATGGTCGACGCGTTTATCGTGTATATAACAAAACTCGCAGTACGAAGATTGAGTTCTGTTTGAACTCTTGTCTCAGCTCTAAGAAGGAGGCTTGTATCAGATACTGGACTTATTACTTCGGTGTATCCACTAGACAAAGTTGTGTCTGGAGTGTACCAATATCCCTCTCTTATATCTGTTAGAGTCTTGAGCGCTGTCCTTGCATTTGTATATGTTTGTCGAATTCTCGATCCGGGTAAATTCGATATACTATTTAAAAAAGAATATATGCCGATGCGATTATCGTTGTAGAACAAGCTGGGACCGCGGTCAAGAAAACCTGCAGATACCCGTGATGGGGGAATGTTTCCTGCCACAAAGTCTCTATTTTCAGGCACTAGATCAACTGTAGTTCTGCCAGATGTATGACCCCAAAACGCGTCTGGGCTTCTTTGATTAAACCAGGAAACCATATTACCAATGGTCTGTATGGTTTTTCTTCCCGCGGAGGATACAAGACTCTCTACGGTCGTTCCGGCGAAAGTAGAGAACATGTTGTGTAAAGGCTCATCGTAGACCCAGTGGCGCGAAAGATTCTTGTTAATGTACAATTGCCTTAGTTGGGCATTGAGTTGGTAGTTCGCATTGTCTGAGGTGAATACATCCTCTCTGGTGGTTGCAAAAACCTTATCCAACATAAATGATTTAAATTCACTATATGAAGAAAAATTACCGGTTGGCTTTCGCATGAGGTGGCCAGGGTGACTAAATTGCTTATCGATATGGGCTTGTGTTGATCTAAATGTCTTTATCTTTTCTTCTGCCTCTTTCTGGCAAGCTAAGCTATAGAACTTACTGGTGGAGCACCAAGACGCCTTACGTGAGCTATTTGATGGCTTAGCTTGAACAGTACCATCAACAGTACCTGGGTACCTCATAATAGGAGGGACTGGTAGGGCGCCAGCACCATAGCCTTGGGCCAAAACTTTGTGGATATCGCTGTTTATGCCCAGGCCTGATGTTGAAGGGTTCGATGGATCAGAGAATAGATAACTATACTTATTATATTCACTAGGATTATTAACAAACTTTTCTATCATAAGTTTTCGGAATCCATCTTTATTGAACTTCTCCCATGCTCTTAGGGTATCCAATATTGCGCCCTTTAGTTTACCTGCGCGATAGTTATCTAATTCTTCATTCTTAAAATCTAAAAACTCCGGCAATATATACTTTGTAAATACCTTCAAGATGTTCCCACTTGAATCTTTAACTTGAGTAATCAACATTCTTATCGGAATCTTATATTCGTTCAGTCCTAAAAGTTCTTGCTCACGGTCAGCCCTATAAACACCATCAATGTCTCTTTCAAAATACGGAGAATTTGTTGCGTATGTTTGACTAAAGCCGTCATCATTCATGGTGTGATATTTTTCGAGAGTAGTGTTTGAGATTTGCCCAAACTTGCCACAAGGTACTGCCTTCTTTATTGTTGTCTCATCTTTCTCTGTAATCTTAAATATAAACCTATCTGGGTTCAAGCCAATATTCTCTTCGGTAGCGTTTAGGAGTCGCGCCTTTTCTGGATTTGCCTCGCCGAATTCCACACCGGTGATTTCTACTTGACTATTATGTGCCAGCCACATTTGTCTGTCCAACAAGGAGCCGATTTGTTCTTGGTCCGCATCGGATAGGTGATCTTCGGGATCCCATTGGGATTGGCCTGGTTGATTGAATATAGGAGACGCATCAGCTACGAGGTCTATAATTGTTTCCTCCCAAGTCTCTGTTTCAAATTCTGGATTTGAATCCACAAAGTCTTGAAATGTTTCTTCAGGCACCTTACCAACTTGGTTTATGAACACCGCGTCATGATGCGATCGGCCGCCGAAAGACACAAAATCGTCTCCAAGCAGTGTGGGCCCAGATGATGGAAAAAAGCCAGGATAACGTGTGTCGTGTGGGGCGAGTCTATTTCCCGATTCATCGTCGACTCTAGGTTCCACATACGGTGTTGAAAAATCTAGACGATCCCTCGCATCTAGCGCTTCCACTTGATCCGCTTGGGGCAAAAGTTCCCGTATGTCGCCAGGCATCAAGTAATATCGAGTTTCATATTCCTCAGCTGTACTGAAAGATTCCCTTAAAGCTTCGGTCATAGTTGAATCGTTTGAAGTATTTATACCATAACTTGATTCCGGATCTCCTGTTGTTATAGTGTTGAAAAAATATGCGTCTTTCTTTTGGTTGTTCGTCACGAACTTTGTTGCAAACTTGTCTGCAATCTTAGCCTTCTTTTTGTTATCTTCATGTGTAGGTATTGAAGGGCTCTGCTTAAACAAAGCCGAGAAGACATTTGCTTTCGAGAACTCGAATCTTTTTCTTGTTCTAATTATTGCTTTTGACGGCATGTTGCGTTCTAATGTTCGTGGCAATCCGTGCACTGATTCAGTAAAAGGATCATGTATCTTGTTCTGAAGTTCATGAGTAAACTTACTTAGCTCTTTGTTATTGTCAGTAAGAGATCTAATCACTTCTGAAAACTCTCGCACAGACAAAAGTTCGGTATTCGGAGAACTATCGTTGTCTTCGTAGGTGTTAACGTCTATTGAATCCGGGTTAGCTATATCATACTCTGAAACGTTAGGAAGACTTAAATTCGAATTGTTTGTTATCTGTTCTATGCTAGGCAGATGCTCCATTAACTTAGAGTACTGGGCCGATGCGATTTGAGCGTTACTGCTATTAAAATCCCTCAGTGGTCCGTTAATTCTTATGTATTTTTCCAAAAATGAAAAGTTATTCTGACTGAACTGAAATATTTCTTCTTTGGACAAGTTCGTTATCCAAGTTCCTTCTTCGTTTCTTGATTCAGGGACAGATATCAGTGGCATCTTATCTAAAAACCAAGAAGAAAAGTTGGTGCGGGCGTCATTTTCAAACAAGTTTTTTGATATATCGGATATCAAGCCATCGACTTCAGATAAAACAATCTTTTTTAGTCCGAAATCAACATTATTTGTGCCGGAAACCCTGGATATACACTCATCAAGTTCTAGCCTCTTTTCTGTAAAAAACGCTTGAAGCTCAATTTGTCTTTTTACAAACTCAAATACATATTTCCTAAAGAACTCGTTGCTCCTGATAAAGTCAATGTCCCAAACAGAAAAGCATACCGCGCCTTTAAGTAATAATTCTATCAAAGCAATTCTGATAAACCCAACCAGAGAAGTGTTCATCATCGCCTTGTCAAACGCGCCAGGAGTTGAATAGTCTTCTACAAGTGGTGAGTTTGTTGGATCTGCGAACTCTCGAATATATTCTTCAGAGAACATATCCGATACGATATTGTCAAAGTTTAACGCTCCATATTTTAACAAATTATTGGGATTTCTATAGCAACCCAAAGAAGGGTCAAAATAAAATTTACTTCTCAACTTTAGATCAAGCCTGGTTACGTAGTCTGGATCTGAGAATATTCGAGATTGGCCAATATAATAAGACAATTGTTCTATAGTTCCTTCGTACATATTACTAAATGAAATACCCTTTAAGTCTGCTGTCACATCTGGCGTGTTATCTATAATAGTTCGAGGTGCAATCCCCCGAGACGGTTGGTACTTTAAAGCGTTCTCAGTCAAACTGTTCTTTATTATATCTGCATATGAATTTTTTCTCACACTCTCATCCATCGGTAGAGAATTGAGCCTTTCTGGTACCTGTTCGCAAAACGAGAACACCAGTTTCTCTTCCCTTGATGTACCTAAGAAAAAATCGTCCTTTACAGTTACAGTGTTTTTGATCAATAATGGAGACTCTTGGTTCGCTGGTGCTGGGACCCTGAAAGAGTCATCAGTAGATTCTATCTCAACCATATCTTGAAGTCTCTCCACTGGGTGCTTAAATGTTGTCTTTATTTGTCCTTGATTATTTGTAGTGACAGTAATCAATTCTTGACTCCTTCCCACATCAGTTCTTTCATAGAACTGCTTCACTACACCGAGAAATACCGAATCTGTCTTATTGACAAAAGCCTGAGCCGTATTTGCAGAAATATCATCTTGAAGAGACAACATTACCTGATTAATTTTGTTTAGATATCCAGTATTTAACGTTATTATATCCGCGGATGAAAGATTGTTTCCTCCCTTAAACTCGGGCTTTCCCCAATCCAAATATGATGACATTGTTCTTGTTTTGTCATCTAAATCTCCTGCCGATATGGGAAACAACTTTGACCAAATTGCCGAAAGTTCCGAAAGCCTTGAGAGTTGACCCCTGTCAGAGTTGGGCATTTGCTCATCTGACAGATTATATTTACCCAACAATGAACCCTTTAATAAAGATTCTGGGTGGGCAGCAGTCGGATTATCTGATGGTGAATTTATCTCATATATCTCGAACGGCTCAGAGCTAGCGCCGGCATACATCACCCTCTCATAGTCGTCACAAACAGTTAGAAGGGCCCTTCGCAGATCTAGTGTGGTTTGTATTTCTGACAGATTCGATAAGTTAAGGTCCATCTTTGCAAATCTTTGCATATTACAGACTGCGCGGTGCACCTTTAGATTAGCCTCTGAATTATAACCTTCATCATCAACACCCGCTATTCCTGGTGAGTTGACGTACATATATGAAACATAGGAGTTGAGCGTTGTCGCGAAAGAGTTCTTTGCGAGGTCCAAAGCTGCGCGTGCCGCAGTGTCAGCTGACGAAGCTATTATATCACTAGGCTCTGAAAATATGGGGTTATTTTCCAGACTATTTAAATCAGGAAACATGTCTGCTAACGAAGAGCCGTTGCCTAGTAGTTCTAAAGCGTTTGCTCGGCGCATTAGATCCTCTTCGGCAGCTGCTGTCGCGGCCTCTATATCTTCTGGCGAAACATTTTCTCCGCGAGATGCTGCCGATCTTATCTGGTTCAACAACCCATATACGTCGCTGCAGGTTTCTCTATCCAATTCATATCTCGAAAGGCCTGCGCAGATTTCGGGACCAACAAAAAAGCCGAGAGTAATAAAAAAGTTTTGAATTGATTCGTCGGTAGAAAAGTATGTTTGCAAATTAAAACTTTCTGCGACACCCCTCACTACATGGTATACCTCGTCATTAACAGTGTCACCATTTAAAAGAGCACATATTTCATTTGGAGATAAGATATTCATAAGGGCTGCGATAAAGTCTTTAGCTTGATTTATTACACCTGGTGGTAATCCTGTATCTAAAAATCCGTCTGCTAGTGCTCGTTGGATGTCTGGAGATACATCAGATGCTGCTCCATATATCTCTTCAATAAACTTGTCTTGACAAAGTGGAGTTTTAAGTATGTCTAATATCCCCTTTAGCAGCGCAGCGAGGGCCCTTATTACCAGTGATTTAATCAGATTCCACCAGTCCTCCCATTTTAAACCTGGGAATTCAATTGTCGGTAATTTTGGCCAATCAATACCACTTAGGTCTGGAAGTTGAAGCGAGAAGCTTGGTAGGCCGAGGCATGCAAGGTATTCGCATAACAATTTCTTTTTGGCCATTGTACCAAATTGTCTTCCGATATCATCAAAGTCGAGTTCTGTGTCCGTGCTTATCATGGGAAGCGCGTTTTCAAAACCAAACGCTTGAGTTGGATTAGTTGTCTTGAACAGCCTATCCTTTTTATTCGAGGCTTTCGGTAAACGATCCTTTATATTTTTTGTGGTTTCTTGCTTCCAATTGTGCCATGGATTGTACTGGTTTTCTTTCGCTTTCTCACTTATATTGAGCGTGTGTTTTAAAACATAATCTTTCCCGGGGCCTGCAAATTCTTCGCCGTCGCAAATTGCGCCTTGAAAAAAGTTAGCTATAGATGGATTGGACTCTGGACAAAGGTCCTTTATATTTCTGAGATAGTGAACTGTTCTAGGTCTTGAGAGTATTTCGTTAAGATCTCCGCCTCTTTGGTTCGCGGTGGCTTCTTCGGATTCTCCAAATCTTTGCGTTTCCGTGGCGCTATATACAGTAACACTCTGAAGAGATGGGGTGGCCGACGTTTGGCTAAAGTAGTATGATAAATATATGCTTTCAATAGTCGAACCTGTTCCGTCTTCTGAATTGCGAAAAGTAATTTGTAGCTCTGTATCTTTCTTTTCTAAAAATTCTTTCAAGCTAGGCCGGGCTGGACCATAACTTTCGATCTTATCTTTAACAAATTTACTGCGTCTTATCTGATCTTCAATCTCTGCTGGTAGTCTAGCTATTTTATGTGCTTCATCCACTACTTTGAAAAATTCATCGGCCGGAAATGTATAGTCTTCCATTTCTTTCGCGGCGGATTCAAAGTTCGAACTTACAGATGCTGCACAACGAACCAGTTGATTGTAGGTTATAGTCAAGAGATGCGAGCCGCTCTTTTTAGATTTATCACCCTCTAAGAGCGAGTCTATACCCTCTCCTGCGGCCGCGGCGATGTTTAAAGCACCAGAGGTTAGAAACCCTTTTAGTTCCCCCTCAGTAAGGGTTCCTCGCCCAAATATACCCAAGTCTATGTCAATTCCACTGACGTCTAGCTGATCCTCTCTAGCGCGGAAGGCTGCATTCCTTATTTTTCTAGAAATCTCCAGCTTCTTCTTCGCTGCAAATGAACGGTACTTCTCATATTGAACTCTAACATCTTCATCCGATAGATCTTTCCCTCCAATACAGTACTCATTTTCTAGTTCTCTAATTTCTTCTTCTAATAGTGACTGATTATCTGCCACTCTCAAAACACTAGCGGCTGCAGTTGACAACTCAACGCTCTCTATTGAGTCTAGAATTCGTCTATCAATCTCAAAATATGCCCTATATACATCGCCGGGACGTAGAGACGGGGCGCGGAACTCTATAAAGTTAATTAACTCTTGAGGAACTTCTGAAGCTGGGGATATATTGTAAAATTGTAATACCTTAGTAGCTGCGCTCGACTCAAGTTGTACCTTAACCTCGCTGCTTAAGTTGGAAAAATTTGGAAGATTCATAAAAGTGTATACGGTCTTGTCAAAAAATCCTATCTTGAAGTTATCTATATCAAACGGCTTTGTGCTCGTAAGATGATCTGGTTCAAAAGCTTTTGAAATTAACTCAGCTCGTCTGGCAGGGGTTAAATCATAAATCCCCGGTTTTGACAAAATAGAAATTATTTCTTTTGTAGAAGTGTACAATAAGCTGTCAGTTATTGACGAGGACGTTGACAGTGCTACATATTCTACATAATATGAGTCTAAAGCAGGAACTCTGGACTTCCATTTTTTAACAGAAGAAGAAGACGTGTTAAACATTTCTCTAAGTTCCTCAAGCGCCGTGGTTGCGCTTTCAGGATTATCTCTAGATATTCTACGTACAACTCCTTCGGGAATTGGTGAAATGGCGCCGGAAGTTATCATCTCATACATCACCGCAGGAACCTGTTCGACAGGGTATTCTACCTCATTAAAAAAACTTCTATTGCTAGATACCGAGTTGGGTCTCCAAGAGTGCAAAACTGCTATGGTAGCCTCGCCGATGCGCCCAAACTCGGAATCGAACATTCTTAATGACGCTTGAATAGCTTGGTATGTACTCTTTTCGTCTGATATTGACCCCACTATTCCGAGTTTTTCCCAGTAATAATTCAAGAACAAAAACTGATTTTGAATTTGAAAACTCATCAAGCTCTTTTTAAGCTTCTTATCAAATGTTATTAAAGATGTAGTTGACAATGGTTTGTCTGTGTCGCAGCTGAACCATTGGCGGCCTATAGTGGTGTCGCTAGGAGATCGGTTAACTTCTTCGGATTGATATATGTCTCCTAATGCATATTTAATTACTGCAATGTCTCTGCCCTGGTCTCCGACGCCTCTAGAACTAAATACTATTTTGTCTCCAGCATGGGATATCTCGTATATTCTATTGATTGCAGTAGTCATCTTGTAAATTCCTAATTAGTCGTGTTGTATGGGCTGTTTATATAAGTATCTTTACCTGGAGTAAAATAGGTAGATCTTGTCGAAATTACGTTATTCATCTCCTTGTACAATTGTTCTATAACATACTTGTATTGGTTAACAACTGTTCTTATACCATGGGGCCCTCCCGTGATTGAAGGGGTGCATTCCAGCCCGTAAAATGGACTAAAGTGCCTATGTTCTGCTACGGTCTTGTTGAATGAGTTTTGCTCTTTGGCGAAGCGCAACATTATAGTCATAGTCTGATTTATCCTACTCATGATATCCTCCAGGCAAACGACTAGGTTCATTCCCAATGGGATCGGCTGCTGTTCTGCGCTCTGGTTCTGGGCCATTAGATGTATTCCCCCCAATTGCATAATTGGTTCACCTTGAGAATTTCTTGATTCACCAGGACCGCCGGTGACAATCTTGATGTCTTCTCTAGCGTGCATGCGAACCTGATCAGACTTAATCATTATCCCAGAATATGGCACAGGTGTACTACTAGGCTGAATAGCGTTCGATTTCTGTTTTAAGATGTTGCTCTCGATTTTAAAGTTTTCATCTAGATTGGTCATCTGACTTATGTATATTCTAGCAGCGTCCATTGCATATCCCGGATGCGGAGCACTGAAGCCTTCTGGGGAAGTTCCTGTTAATGTTTCTTTCCTTAGGTCTGGTATTGGGTTGGCAGGGCTGCCGGCGGTTGTAAACAACGGGCCCAGGGTATAACCCTCCTTAGATATAGGAAATGGTGCCATTCGGCCGACGACAATATCAATAGCGCCGGCGGCCATATAATCAGAATATCCAGACCTACTATTGGTTTCGTCGATTCCTTTGTCGTGATTGTATCCGCCGTCCCTTTCTCCTACACCGGTTCGGTCTCTTCCGAGTATAATAATCGCATTGTTATCAACTTGGCCGCGGATTGTTCTATCTCCTGGTCGAGAGAAATACTCAGGCACGGGCTCAGATAGTAAGCTTTCGAATTGTCCATTGTTGCCCTTTTCAAAACCTGGCCATGAAACATGAGATTTTCCGTTAATGCCTTTTCTGAAGTTCTTTTTAGCCATGATGTTTTCTCCTTATGCGCCCATTGTGTCGATGTTTGGAATTAAGTTACTGGCGGCTCCAGTAACTTGTTCTCTTAGTTTTGAGCTTTTACTTGTCGAAGCCCCGATGGGTGCGGTAGCTATCAGCTTTCGAACAAGCTTCATTGACGCTTCTAGAGATTCGGTTGTCGAATTGTTTTTTAGTGCGTTAGATTTAATAAACTTTCCATACTGGAGATTTTTTTTGTCGTGAAACCTAATCTTGCATTGAGTCATACCAATTGGGGCGTAAGAGTCTTCTGCACCATTATAGTAAAACCGGTGAAAAGATTCAATTTTTTTCTGGATGTGATTAACAACAAACCTTCTTTCTTCTGTTTTCTTGAAATGTTTTGTTATCATTTCTAATAACATGTCTTTTTTTTCTGCCTTTGGGGTCTTTGCTTGATTAGATTTATACTCAAGATAGCGTCCTTCTGCAGACTTTAGCAAGTGAAACACTTCCAATTCTTCTTCTACTAAGCCCATCATCGGGTCTGATATCCCTGCTACAAAAACAAAACACTCATATATCTTTCCATTGCTGTCATTGATGTATCCTTCTGAAAAGCTTTTACTCGTTCTCTTTATCAATTCCTGAGGTGTGATGATTCGTGCAAACAAGCAAACGCCCGAAAGATCTTTCGATAGGTCATGTTTTTCGTTTAGAGAGTCCTGCATTTCTTTAACATTGTTCATCATGAAATCCAAAAAACCCTCTCGACTAGTGGAGTCATATTTTCTCCTACTAGGGGAATTGGTCTCGGAATTGTCGGGCGCAAGATCTGATATTTTAGCCATTGGAATCCTCGTTTATTAAATCAAAGAGTTCTTGACGATCATGTTCAGTCATCTCTGTGTTGGTGTTGGTGTTCTTCTGTATTAAGGCGGCGAGCTTGACTAGCTGTTCATTTGATCTCTGTAAAGTCTCTAAGTACTTTGCTGCGATGAGACCTACCTCTTTGTGACGATCGTCGGATACGGACATATATTTCATCAATGTCATTAACAGTGATTTTGTTGCGGCCCGGTCATCAGTTACGTTTGAAGTGGCCTGTTCTATAAAATTTTCAAGTTTTTTACTCATACATTTAAATAGCCATTTAAAGGAATTATTGCCGATCCCACTTGTTTTTGAAAATTCTATATTTTTCTCGTAGCTTGTTAAGATTGTTAACAACCTGCTTTGTGTTGAGACCTGTCAATTCCCTTAAGTACAGATACACCGCTTTCTTGTTGAAAATCTCTATGTCTTCAATATTATAAAGCAAGACCTTAACAGCTTCGAGAACAGACTTTTCGTTGGCCTTTAAATTACCGGTATCCCAGGCATCAATTTGTGTTAACAAACTGTTCCAGAACTCCATCTCTTCTCTTCTGTCAAAATAATCTACAGCTTCTGAAGATGTTCCTAATGAGTCAGCCCCTCCTGTTTCAACTATTTGCTCGAAAGACGTCTCTCTTTTTAATCTTTTTGAGTTGTTCTTGACTTTATGAATAAACCAGTTTTTTGTCACGACAGAAAAATAAGAAAAAGCTTTTGAGCCTTTGTTGGGGTCATACTTGTCAAGGATAGTAGTTAGCCATATCTTGCAGTCATCTCTAAGTGGGTCTATATTTGGAAGGTTGTTAAACTTATAAGTAAATATTATCTTGTTTACCATCTCATTAAATGCTGGTTGTATCAAAGATATGTACAGCTTTGATTTTTCCTTTCTACAAGCAGAGAGTGCGTACTGGACTATAGCCTCTTCATGCACTTTTGTAAAATAATTGTTCTTAGTCCTCTTTCGTCTCTGGCGCTTCAAGTGCGTCCTCCTCTTCTTCGTTTATAATTAAATCTAGGTCGTTAAGTTTTTCTACTAGTTGCCGGGAATGATCGATTAAGGATTTCAAAGTTTCATCACCATAAAACATTTCGAGGTCGTGTAGTGTCGACGTGTGTGAAGAAAATTCAGATATTAAACTAGAAACATTCCCAATGTCGGTATTTATTGTTTCTACAACACGGAGGAGCCACCTAATATAAAATATCATCAATAAATTAAGGGCTGCGGAAGTCCAAAACATCCAAACCCACATCACATCTCCTCCGAACTTAGCTTTTTCTTTTCTGCTCGAATCTCTTCTTTTGCATCTTTAATATACTTATCTACGATCTTTCCGGTGCGTGGGGATGAGCTTGACTCTTCAGGTGTTTTATCACCTATAGAGGGAACCTTAAAAACGTTTTCTGACATACATTTGATACACCTCTGGCTCTCAAAAAACATACCATGCCTAACTTCAAAATCCGCCCTGCAGTCTTCGCACTTATAATGATACAAAGGCATTAGTCAGACACCGGGTCTGTTTCTGTACTTGGGTTGTAATTTTCGTTGTCAATCTTGAAACTAGGAGGGTTCTTGACAATCAACTCTCCATTGCTAGAGCCCCAGCGCTTTGTGTCTGGCGCCTTGTTAAACTCAAACGACTGAAGGACAGGTACGATATCTGTCTGTTCGAGTAGTGCCTTTTGCAGTGCCATCATGATGGCACCCATTGCTTGATTTGATAATTTCATTTGTTCAGTTTCTCCTTTTCTTTTTTATAATCTGACTCATACATCATCTTGGCTAGCCCGGCGAAACTCACGCTTGGCTTCCAATTCAAATTCTTTTTTGCCTTACTACTATCTCCGAGTAGCAGAGGGACTTCGTGTGGCCGAAATAATCGGCTGTCTATTTTAAGATATTTTTCAACGCTAAGATTCGCATGGTCAAACACCTCTTGAAGAAACTGCCTAACAGTAAACGTTTCACCAGTTGCTATCACATAATCATCTGCGGTATCTTTTTGTAACATCATCCACATGGCCTCAACGTAGTCACCTGCGAATCCCCAATCCCTCTTAGCCTCTAGATTTCCCAGTCTTATTTCGTCTTGTATCCCCAGCTTTATTCTGGCTGCAGCCAGGGTTATTTTTCTCGTGACAAACGTTTCACCTCTTCGTGGAGACTCATGATTAAATAAAATACCACAAGAGGCGTGAAGACCGTAGCCCTCCCTATAGTTATTGACTAGGTTGTGAGCAAACAGTTTGGCACATGCATACGGTGATGCTGGCGAGAAGTTTGTATCTTCTGATTGTGGCCACGTGGGGGTGTCGCCGTACATCTCCGAAGATGAGGCTTGGTAGAATCTGCACTGTGGGTGTAAGCTTTTAATAGCGTTTAGTATTCTAAGAGTACCCATGGCAATACCGTCGGCAGTGTTTTCTGAAATATCGAAGGATACCCTGACGTGTGACTGCGCAGCTAGGTTATAGAATTCTTCAGGCTTATGTCGCGATATGATGTCCCATATCGAACCAACATCGTTTAGATCAAAGTACTCCATACTAAAATTTGGATGATCATAGACGTGGTCGATACGGTCGGTATTAATCAAGGACGTTCTTCTTTTGAGCCCGATGACCTCATAGTCCTTTGATAGTAGCAGTTCTGCTAAGTATGAACCGTCCTGTCCGGTGATGCCTGTTATGATTGCTTTTTTTCTACTCAATACACTACCCTCTAATGTTGTTGGGATAGTTTATTTTAAACCATTCGCAAGTATTTTTTAAACCTTTTTTTAAATCTATGTAAGATGTTTTATCCCAACCCATCTGAATAAGCTTATCATTTGAACTAGGTTTTCTGAGTTGGCCTGTAGGCATGCTTGTATTCCAAACAATTTCCCCTTTGTACTCTAGATATTCGCACAACATATTTACCAAGACTTTAATTGATGTTTCTTCTGTGTGTCCTATATTGATAGGGTCTTTTTCGTTATAATTTTCTAATAGAAACATCAATATTTCTGCTATATCTCCAGAATATGTAAACTCTCTCAAGGGGGTACCATCACCCCAAACCTCTACTTGGCTCTTGTTCTCAAGTTTCGATTCCCATATTCTTCTCATGAGTGCTGGAATCACATGTCCATTTTCTAAGTCAAAGTTATCGTTTTCCCCATAGAGATTGTTTGGTATCGCACATATAAAATTGCATCCGTATTGTTGACGGTAAGCTCTTGATTGAACTTCCATCATCCTCTTAGCGTATGCATATCCATAGTTTGATATGTGGGGCGCGCCGGCGTGCAATTGATCTTCTGTTAGGGGGTACTGTGCTTTATCAGGATAGACACATGTGGAAAGAAATGATATGACTTTAGATACTCCAAATTTCATACTAGCATCTAAAATATTTGAGTTCATCTTTATGTTTTGAGAGTAAAACTCTCCCACAAACTCTGAGTTTGCTTTTACACCTCCCACTTTAGCGGCCAAGTGAATTACGGCCGATGGCCTTACTGTTTTAAAATAATTTTCAACCTCAGATTGATATAGGAGATTCAATTCTGCGCTCGAAGGGTATATAGCATTTGGTATAACTTTCTTAATGGCATGCCCAACCATACCAGAACCTCCAGTAACTAATATCTTATTCTCTTTTATTGCCACTTAAACCACCCCTCAAAGCCGACGTTGCTTAGATTCTTATTAGAACTACCCTTCCATGGTCTCCACGGGCCATAGACGCCAACTTTGTCTGCATCACTCAAAGCGGCGGCCCACCAACCCAAAGTACCATGTTGAAACAATATATTTCTAAAAGATCTGATAAACTTAAAATCTTCTCCTACGCTCCGCTTTGTCATAATAGGGTTATATTTCTCGAACGCTGTAATAAATGAATTAAAATATTTGACAGACTCTGAAATCGGAACTCTGTCTTCAGGTGGGACAGACCTATGAAAAGACATTTTCGACAAACTTTCCTCAGTTATCTTCTCCCAGTGAGGCATGTCAGTTACAATATGAAGTTCTTCAAAATCAAATTGTTCTATAGCTGCAACGTAACCTTCTACAGATGGCTTGGATCCTGATTCGTTTTTATAAAACAAACGGTCTCCGGCGCGGAAATGAATTACCAGGTCATTAGTATCTCTTTTATCTACGTCCGGGAACCAAGTTTTAATTATGGAGATCTCATCCTTAAAATAAGTATAGTCCTCGAAGTAGCCAC
>TARA_R110001592_G_scaffold7126_7_pt1 | contig 26620 bp, 23 predicted proteins | sample TARA_R110001592 | Tara Oceans TARA_R110001592 (sample SAMEA4398387) | marine metagenome | biome: Polar Biome; feature: [SRF] surface water layer (ENVO:00010504); material: water (ENVO:00002006), including particulate matter (ENVO:01000060) such as... | depth 5 m | reverse complement strand
TTTTTATATCATTCATAGACAGCTGATTTTGAGCAGCGATAAGTGAAAGGGTATCTCCTCGCTTCACTATATATTTTTTATAAGATACTGGAACATTTGACCAACTATTACCCTGAAAGTTAACAGGATAATGATTGCTCGCTTGTCTATTTCTATCCTGCTTCAACCAAGCGATAAGTGTTCCTGGTGGAGGCGTGGTTTCAAAATATTTTACAACGCCCTTATGAATCGAATCTGCTAGTTGCTTCTGATAACCACTAGACTTCAATCTTTGCGCTTCAGATGGATTAGAAATAAAACCGGTTTCGACCAAGATAGACGGAATATCAGGAGATTTCAAAACGACAAAACCTGCTTGTTGTACCGTTTTTTTATGTAAGTGCGCCATTTTACTCATCGAACTAAGTACATGGCTTCCTACACCTAGGCTTGCTGTCAGGCTTGCCGTTGAAGATAAGTCTAGGAGTACGCCAGCCAAGACATCATCTTTATCATCCAAGCTAAGACCATCTATTCCACCAATCAAATCTGCGCTGTTTTCCTTTTTCGCTAGCCAACGCGCCATTTCACTGGTTGCACCCCGAGTAGATACGGCATAGACAGACGCACCTTTCGCTTGAGGTTTGGTAAAGGCATCTGCATGAACAGAAACCAACAAGTCTGCATTAAACTTTCTTGCCAAAGCCGTTCGATCACGCAAACCAATGTAATAGTCACTTTCTCGCGTCAAAACAGCTTTAAAACCCTTTTGGGCATTTATTTTATCCTTAAGCGCTTTAGAAACTGCTAAAACCACCTGTTTCTCTCTTATGCCGTTTGGCCCTATCGCACCCGGATCTTCACCGCCATGCCCCGGATCTATCACTATAACAATATCGCGCTTCCCGGCATGCATATCCCAATCATTATATTTAGCTTCTATTTTAGAACTAGACTTCCGTTTTTTTGAATCTGAAATCAAGTCGAAAACCAATCGTTCTTTATATTGCTCATTGGATTTTAGTAAAAATGATTTAGCTTCCACCTTTTCTTTTAAATCAAGTACGATTCGTAAATCATTTTGATTTCTTCTTGCCGTACGAATTGCTCTTATAGGAGATTCAGATAAATTAAGTGAACTGAAAATTTGAGGATGCTTTGCAGCATTCGTCATATCAATCACAATACGATCAGGCTTACTTAGTGTCAGCACTCTATACTCTAATGAATCGGACAGTTCCAGAACCAACCTTGTTGATTCAGGAGACTCCCAAATTCGAGCATTCATTACTTCAGATTGCTTAGCAAAAGTAATTGCAGGCAATAAAAGACCTAAGATCAAAAGCAGCTTAAATATATTAAGATGCATTTCTCGCCCCCCTCTCAAAGAATAAAATAACAGGTCAACTTGAAATATTGTCATATTTTTTATCATTTATTGTATTTCTTCTGTCATAGCTACGTTCTTTTTAAGCGAACCATCCATCTCAACAATTTCTATCCCTTTACACTCTAAATTCTTTAATAAGCTGCCGATAATATCGTTCAAGCCACTAGTAACATCAGCATCAAATATGAGCTGAACTGTTCTGCCTTCCTTATTAAAGCGCATATTTAGCTTTAAACTAGGAGGAGGAAGAATGCCTTCGCCTTTATCAGGCCATTCAATTAAACAAACAACTGGGTTTGAATCTTCTCCTGACACGTCAAAATAGTCTCGAATCCCCATAAATTCTAATTCTTCAGGGTCACCAACACGATATAAGTCAAAGTGATATATTTGCCTTTTATTTATTTCGTATGGCTCAACAAGAGTGTAAGTCGGGCTCTTTACTCTTCCCTTATAGCCTGCTGCAGTTAAAAAACCACGACTGAATGTCGTTTTACCCATCCCCAAATCACCCTGAAGATAAATCACGATGGCTTCAGGAGAACTCTTTCTTTCACTAAACGATGAACTATATAAGTCAGCCCAATCAAAAATACATTCACCCAGTTTTAAGGTTTCAGATTCATCTCTCAAATTAATACTCAATGAATATGTATTTTTACCAAGACACTTAGACTTCATTTAAACTCAACCTTCCAAAGCAAGCAGCTATTTCTCTAACTAAATCAGACACTAAACTTTACAAGCCAGTTTGAGTGTGGTGATATCTATCTCGAGCAGTACAACAATCTAGTTTCAGCAGCCTTCTTACAAATTAAATCTTCTGCACTCTACCCAGGTTATTTAGAAAAACCTTTTATCTAAAACCTAAGGTATTGATTTAAAAAAAGCGTCTATTTACCTGTTAAGCATAGCAAAACAATTCAAAAGATTCACGAAAATGACCATTACAAATACGCATCTTAGCGAAGAGCAATCACAAGAACTTGTATTGTTGATTAAAGAAGAAGCCAAGAAACTAGGCTTCCAACAAATTGGTATCACAGATACCGACTTGTCTGAGCATATTAATGTTTATCAAAACTGGCTAGATAACAACTATCATGCCGACCTTGATTACATGGATAAACATGGCGCAAAACGCTGGACAGCAGAGCAATTAATACCCGGCACACTCCGTGTTCTATCCGTACGAATGGATTATATGAGCGATCCTGAATCGCCATTGGAATTACTCACACAATCCGACAAAGCTTATATCTCCCGCTATAGCTTAGGGCGCGACTATCACAAGCTCATTCGTTCACGCCTTAAAAAGCTAATTCAATTTATTCAAGAAACAGCCCAGAGTTTTGAGTTTCGTGCCTTTGTCGATAGCGCACCGATACTAGAAAGAGCCTTTGCACAGAAGTCTGGTTTAGGTTGGTTTGGCAAAAACACAATGATCATCAATAAAAAAGCAGGCTCTTGGTTTTTTTTAGGGGAAATTTTTACAGACTTGCCGCTGCCTCTTGATACACCTCATGAAGGTGAACATTGCGGCCGCTGCACCGCTTGTTTAGATATTTGCCCTACCCAAGCTTTTGTTGGCCCACACGTGCTTGATAGCAGACGCTGCATTTCGTATCTAACGATAGAACTCAAAGGCAGCATTCCAGAAGAATTGCGAAGCAAAATGGGTAATCGAATTTTTGGCTGTGATGACTGCCAATTAATTTGCCCATGGAATCGCTTTAGCAAGCATTCATCTGAAGATGATTTTAGCCCTAGACACCAGCTCAATGACTCAAGCTTGGTCGAGCTATTTAATTGGGATGAAGAAACCTTTCTTTCAAAAACAGAAGGTTCAGCGATTAGAAGAGCGGGCTATGAATCTTGGTTGAGAAATATTGCGATAGCCTTGGGCAACGCTAATACGACTGACGCTATTATTCAGACCCTGAAAAGCAAATTAGACTACCCATCGTCAATTGTTCAAGAACATATTCAGTGGGCTTTAAAACAGCACGAACTTAAACAGGGTCAGAACAAAAAGGCGTTTACTTAACACTTCCTTTTCACTCCAACCCTATCAATACTTCTAAACCTAACAATATTTAGGGATTCATTTTATAAGTATCTTTCTTCGCATAAGCAAACTCATTCAGGATGCGTTCAAAGCGACGATCATCTCTATTTGGCTTGCTAATCATTAGCTGACAAAATACTTGCTGAACACGCGTACTGCTGGTTTTAGAATAGAGTTGCAAAGCATATTTAGAAAAATCTCGCACCATAAAATCAAAAATCTGATCGATTAAATCATTATCAATTTCATTCTTTTCCCAGCTTTCCAAAATCAATTGACCATAAGCAACCAAGGTAAACAATTCGCCCACTATTAATAGAAAATCGATATCTTTAACTTGCTGCTTATTTGGTTTAGCAAGCACTAGCATCTTCTTAAAAATAGAAAGCTGCTTCTTGAAGATGGACACGTTCGGCAGTTTGCATTTGTCGTAAGCAAGATTGAAATCATGAAAACGAGTTTTACCTAAGCCTTTCGTAATACCTTGATGGAAGAGAAAATCATCATTTACACCATCCCGTCGCACTGGTACATCTTCAAACTTGGCTGGTTTAAAAAAGTAATTCGCCATGAACTTCACGATCAACGCCATATTAACGTGAACGGTACCTTCCAATTTAGGTAATGCACGAATATCGATCACCGCATTTTCGAAATATAAATCTTTTTCGAAACCTTTTGCGGCCATAATATCCCACAGGTTATTAATCACCTCTTCACCTTGAGTGGTCACCTTCATCTTAACCATAGGATTAAATAATAAGTAACGACGATCATTTTCACTGGCTGTGCGCATATAGTCGCGGGCGCGATGGGCAAATAAACGCATTGCGGTTAAACGACAATAAGAATCAACAAACAACTGTTTGATGTGTACGAAATCAGTGACGTAGTGATCGAACAATCGACGGTAAGATGCATGATCAATGGCTTCATGATAGGCATGAGTACAAATACCAATTGATGCAAAACCCAAATTGAACTTCATAATATTAATAGTGTTAAGCGAGTCATCCCACGCTTTATGACCAAGTTCGGTAATATCATCTTGAGTAATCGGATAATCATTTAAACGATAGTTGGCAACGTAGTCCTGATTGTTAATAACATTCTTAATGCACTCATATTTTTCATGCTGAGAGTCAACTGCGAAAAACACATATTCATCGGTGCCCTCCACCTTACCAAAGGTAGACACCAAAGCAGCCTTGTTACCATTACCTATATAGTACTTTTCTCCCCTAGCGAGATAAGAGCCATCTTTTTGTGGAATCAGCTTCATCTCAGAAGAATAAATATCAGCACCATGCTCTTTTTCAGATAAGCCAAATGCAAATATTTCACCTTGCTTAAGCAGCTCTACCGTTTTCTTCTTTAAGGCCTCATTGCTACCTAGAAAAATTGGCCCAACACCCAGAGCCGATACCTGAAAACAATACCAATAGGTTAAGCCATAAAATCCAAGAATTTCAGCGAAGTCGGTAATACGTGAGGTATCCCATCTGGCATTTTTCCCGTAGCCTTTTGGCGTTAGAAGCGTGGCAAATATTTGTTCTTTCTTATTGAAGTCTAAAAACTCGGTATACCAGCGACGGCTTTCGTAGTCTGCCTTAGTCTTTGCCAAGCCCATTCCTTCAAAGAAATCGATAGTTTTTAACATGATCTCTTTTGTTTCTTTGTCAGGATAGGACTGTGCAAATTGTTTTGGATTTAATAAATGCATAATTAATTCTTTCCCTAACTAGCCTAATAATGATGGATATAAAGTAGTGTTCATCAACATAAATAAAAACTTCCTCCAACTCAGTCTATGCGCCTTTAAGTTGAATATGAAGGGTTAAATTGAGACTGGAAAATCAAATAAAAAACCAGGCTTTCTGCAAATTTTAATTCTCAAAAACAGGGTGAACTATAATCTCGTAAAACAAATACATTTGTATTTTTTCTTCATTAAAAAAATACCTTCTTAGGCTAAAGATATGGAGAAAAACGAGGTAATCACAAACTCACTAAATTCCCACGCATCAACAAAAAACCACAACTGTAAGCTATAGAAAATTCATGACTCTTTTTAAATAAGTATTTACTGACTACCCCAAAATAGTTGCGAATACATAATGAATAAAAAGGTATATCAAAAAGTATTGATATAGAATTGCTATATCAAAATTAATTGATATACTTATCGCCATGCAAAATATATCTATCTCTAACAATGCAACTCATGAAGATCTACATAAAGTCGATTCTTTTATTGAGATCAATCTTTTCAGTCAGGCTCTCAAAGCCTGCGCTGACCCATTGCGCGTGCAAATTTTGAAAGCATTGAATAATGATACTTTTGGCGTGTTAGAACTGACACAAATCTTCGAGACTAAGCAGTCTGGCATGAGTCATCATTTAAAAGTACTCAGCCAGTCGGGATTGGTTGAAGCGCAACGAGAAGGCAATGCCATTTTTTATCGTCGCCCCTTAAACCTTGATGAAGCGTTTGACAGAGAAGCCATTAGCCAGATTCTTTTTTTAATTGATCGCTTCGAATTAAGCGATGACATTCTCAGCCGTATTTCTGAGATCCAGAATCAGCGCGCCTGCCAATCTCAGGTGTTTTTTGCACGCAATGCTGATCGATTCCAAGCACAGCAAGAACTCATCGCTGAACACTCTCAATATGCAGAAGCAAGCTTCGAACTATTATGCCAATCCTTTGAGACTGAAGTTCCCTTAAAAAATACCGTAATGGAAATAGGCCCAGGGGAAGGCTTATTTTTACCACTTCTAAGTCGAAAATTTTCCTCAGTCATCGCCTTAGATAACTCAGAAGACATGCTAAAAAAGGCAAAAATACATGCCTTTAAAAACCAGCTAAATAATATTGATTTTTTCCTCGGCGATACTCAATATTATCGCCAAGCTATTGATAATAAAGATGCATTGAAAGTAGATGCCGTTGTTATGAACATGGTATTACATCATGTCCCTACACCCTCTAAAGTGTTTAATGACATATCACATTTCTTAAATACTAAGGGCGTTCTTATTGTTTGTGAGCTATCTCATCATCATCAAGAATGGACCAAAGACAACTGTGGCGATATTTGGCTTGGCTTTGAAACTGAAGAACTTTCGAAATGGGCATCAAATGCCGGTTTTAAATCAGATAAAACAGCATTCATTGGTTTGCGTAATGGTTTTCAAATCCAATTACGAAAATTTATTAAAACTGAACAAACAATCTAAAGTTTGATCATAACACTACTAAAAGCGGACATTAACTATGAGCGAATATTCTTTATTTACCTCTGAATCGGTCTCTGAAGGCCATCCAGATAAAATGGCTGATCAAATCTCTGATGCAATCGTCGATGCGATCATAAAAGACGATCCCAATGCACGTATTGCTGTCGAAACGATGGTCAAAACAGGCATGGCGATCGTTGCCGGAGAAGTACGTACCAGTACTTATATTGATCTAGAAGACTTAATTCGTGACGTAATTTTAGATATCGGCTACAACTCTTCTGATGTCGGTTTTGATGGCGCATCATGTGCAGTTTTAAATGCAATTGGTAAGCAATCTTCAGATATTGCAATGGGCGTTGATGAAGGCTCTGACAAAGATTTGGGCGCGGGTGACCAAGGCCTTATGTTTGGCTATGCAACCAATGAAACAGATGTTCTCATGCCTGCGCCTATCTACTACGCTCACCGCCTAGTAGAGCGTCAAGCAAAGCTTCGCAAAAATGGTAGCCTGCCATGGTTAAGACCCGATGCAAAAAGCCAGGTAACTCTACGTTATGAAAATGGCAAACCCGTTGCTATCGATGCCGTTGTATTATCAACTCAACACAACCCTGAAATTAAGCTAGATGCACTTCGCGATGCCGTCTTAGAAGAAATCATTAAGCCTATTCTTCCTGCTGAATGGCTACACAAAGACACGCTATTCCACATCAACCCAACAGGTAACTTTGTAATTGGTGGCCCTGTAGGTGATTGTGGTTTGACTGGTCGTAAAATTATTGTTGATACCTACGGCGGTATGGCAAGACACGGCGGCGGCGCATTCTCTGGAAAAGATCCGTCAAAGGTTGACCGTTCAGCTGCCTATGCTGGTCGTTATGTTGCTAAAAACATCGTTGCTGCAGGTTTGGCAGATCGTTGTGAAATCCAGGTCTCTTACGCGATTGGTGTTGCTCAACCTACGTCTATTTCTATCAACACCTTTGGTTCAAACAAAGTTGCTGAAAGCAAAATAGAAGAATTAGTTCGTAAGCATTTCGATCTTCGCCCGCAAGGCATTATCGATATGTTAGATTTACGTCGCCCTATCTATCGTGATACTGCTGCATATGGTCACTTTGGTCGCGAACTCCCTAACTTCACTTGGGAAAAAACCGATAAAGCTGACGTTTTACGTGCAGCCGCAGGTCTTTAACCACTTTATTGAATAAAGATTCAAACAAACTTTGCAAAATTGAAGTCTTATCTGTAGACCTTCTTCGGAACAGATAAGGCGAAATATTCAACTAAGCCATCAAACTGGCTTTGTTCAAAAAATAGAGGAATCACTGATGAGTTTTACAGATTACAAAGTAGCAGATATGAGTCTTGCGAATTGGGGCAGAAAAGAAATTGATATCGCAGAAGGTGAAATGCCTGCATTGATGGCGCTTCGTCGTAAGTACAAAGAAAGCCAACCACTTGCTGGTGCGAAAATCATGGGTTGTATTCACATGACGATTCAAACAGCCGTACTGATTGAAACACTTGTTGATTTAGGCGCCGACGTTCGCTGGTCTTCTTGTAACATTTTCTCGACTCAAGATCATGCTGCTGCCGCGATTGCTGCCGTAAATATTCCTGTATTTGCTTGGAAAGGCGAAACTGAAGAAGAATTTCTATGGTGTATTGAACAAACAATTCTTGCTGAAACCGGTAGTGATAAAGTGTGGGAAGCTAACATCATTCTTGATGATGGTGGTGATCTAACAGAAATGGTTCATAACAAATATCCTGAGATGCTCGATAAAATCCACGGTATCTCTGAAGAAACCACAACAGGTGTCCACAGATTATTAGACATGCTAGCAAAAGGTGAGCTAAAAGTTCCTGCCATCAACGTAAATGATGCCGTGACAAAATCTAAGAATGATAACAAGTATGGTTGTCGTCATAGTTTAAATGATGCAATCAAGCGTGGTACAGATCACCTACTAGCAGGCAAAAAAGCCCTAGTCATTGGTTATGGTGACGTTGGTAAGGGTTCTGCCGCTTCTTTAAGACAAGAAGGTATGATCGTTAAAATCACTGAAATCGATCCTATCTGCGCTATGCAAGCATGCATGGATGGCTACGAAGTAGTTTCTCCATATAATAATGGTATTAACACCCGTAGCCTTGATGGAATTAATAAATTATTAATGTCTACTACCGACTTACTTGTTACGACAACCGGTAACATTGATGTGTGTGACGAATTCATGCTGCAATCGCTTAAGTCAGCGGCAGTCGTATGTAACATTGGTCACTTTGATAGCGAAATAAATACCGCTTATATGCGCAAGAACTGGGAATGGGATGAAGTTAAGCCACAGGTTCATAAAATCTATCGAAACAAATCAACTAACGATCATTTGATTCTTTTATCAGAAGGCCGCTTAGTAAATTTAGGTAATGCGACAGGTCACCCTTCTCGCATCATGGATGGCTCTTTCGCCAACCAGGTACTAGCTCAAATTTATCTATATGAGCGTAAATTTGCTAACTTACTAGAAGGCGAGAAGAAAGATAGCCTTTACGTTAAAGTACTTCCTAAGAAGCTTGATGAAGAAGTAGCGCGTGATATGGTTGAAGGTTTTGGTGGGGTTATCACTCAAATGACCACTGAACAAGCTAAATATATTAACGTTCCGACTGAAGGCCCTTATAAGCCAGAATCATACAAGTACTAAGCACAAATTTACGCTTAGCGTTTATTGTTAATGGGTTATTTTTACATTGTGTTTAAATAGCCCATTAATGTATTTGGCTCAACTTCTTTTAAAGAGTCAAACAGCTAAAAATGGATAGAAAAATGGACAGCCAAAAACAATTCAAACCACGTTATAGTTTCGAATTTTTCCCGCCTAAGACCGAAGCAGGCATGGAAAAACTTCAAACTGTACGCGACGAACTCGCTAGACGTAAGCCAGATTTCTTTTCTGTTACTTACGGTGCAGGTGGCTCTACCCAAGAACGTACTATCGATACCGTCTTAAAACTTCAGGATCAGGGTATTTCTACTGCGCCACATTTATCATGTGTAGGCTCTACACTTGAGAACATGAAATCGTTATTAGATATGTATGTTGAAAATGGCGTAAATCGTATTGTAGCGCTTCGTGGAGATTTACCTTCTGGCATGGGCTCTGCGGGAGAACTACGTTATGCAAATGAACTTGTTGAGTTCATTCGTAAGCATAGTGGTGATCATTTTAATATTGAAGTCGCCGCCTACCCTGAGTTTCATCCTCAAGCACCCTCAGCTGAAGCCGATCTTTTAAACTTCAAGAAGAAAGTAGATGCCGGTGCCAATAGCGCTATTACGCAGTATTTTTATAATGCTGATTCATACTTTTATTTTGTTGAACGTGCTGAAAAGATGGGAATTCATATTCCAATCGTGCCAGGCATTATGCCAATCACTAATTACAGCAGCCTAGTCCGGTTTAGTGACATGTGCGGTGCTGAAATTCCACGTTGGATTAAAAAGCAATTAGAAGCTTACGGTGATGACACTGCCAGCATCATTGCATTTGGTGAGCAGGTTGTGACTGAAATGTGTGAACGCTTATTAGCAGCCGGCGCACCAGGCCTTCATTTTTATACCCTAAACCAAACAGATCCAAGCCTTAAAGTTTGGGACAATTTAGGACTAAGCGACGAAGAGAAGATTCGTTTCTAACTTCCACATACTCAATGAACGGAATAATACTGTTCATTGAGTATATCGTGAGCCTTCCATATTAAATTTTAAGCTACATCAAACCTATTTCGACAAGCTCAGTGAGTATAGTTTTATACTTGAGCCATTCTCGCTTTCACTTTTTCAGCAATACCTGGTTTGATCCTATCTGTATCTAGTAACCAGTTTATAGAAGACTTCAGCGTCTTATCTGACTTTCTTGGTGTAAAACCAAAGGTATCAATACTGTCTTGAAAGTCATAAAAGCCCCATCTTTCTGAGACTTCATAAATCAAGTCGTAAGTAAATGGAGGTGTCATACCAAATAACTTGCAGACTTTCTCAACAATGCTGGCAAAGAATAAAGTAGTCTTTCGACCAAAAGGCAAATGCATTGGTTTTCGCCCTGTCATCTTCGCGACTTTATCGCCTAATTCTTTAACAACACAGTTTTCACCTCCCGCGATATAACGTTGGCAGTTTTCACCTTTGGTCAACGCAGCAACATGGAAGTCGGCCACGTCACGTACATCGACCACATTCATTCCACCAATATATGTCTGGCCAGAACCGTTTATCCAATCCATTACTATCTGGTTTGAAGGCGTAATTCGGTAATCAAACGCGCCCATTACGATTGCAGGACAAATAACGACTAGATGAATATCATATTTACGCGCCAACTCTTGAGCCGCTTTTTCGCTTTGTGTCTTTGCAATGTAATAAGGATTATGTGCGTCCTGGTTCCAATCGTTACCGGTCAATAATTTATTACGATCGTAAGAAAAACCAATTGAGGCAATAGAGCTTGTGTACACGATGCGCTTAATGCCAGCCTTGTTTGCTGCAGCAAAAATATTCTTGGCACCCTCAATTGCTGGCTCAACAATTTCTTCTGGTGTTTTAGCAATGGTTTTATAAACTGCGGCAAGATGAATCACAGCATCACAGCCGACAACTGCATCTTCCAATGTTTCCAGTTTCATGACATCGCCATAGCAATATTCGATTTCCAGACCATCTAAACCACGGGTATCTGCACCCTTTCGAATAAATGCTTTAACTTGATAATCTTGAGCAAGCAAAGACCTAACCACATTGGAACCAATATGACCATTTGCGCCTGTAACCAATACCTTCATAACGATACCCATAATTGAATAGATGACCGGTGATTAGATTATGACGACAGTGTAAAGTCAACCTTCGGAAGAAGCATATCTTGTGTATCTTTCATATTGTTTCCTCATTTCTTGCATATTCTTTTATTACATTAACTGTGTACTCAATCTACAGCTCACTAATCACAGGAAAATTGCATAATGAATATAAATACAAGCATGAGCCCTATTAACTTAAACCAGACAAACAACAAAACTCAGGAATCACTCACTCAAGACCAAAAGAACACAATTGAATCCGTACTAAATCAGTTTGACCCTAATAATCTTTCTGATGAGGATGCCATCAGCATCGTAAGTGCGTTTAATGACGCGAATATCCAAGCGAGTGCAGAATTAAAAAACACAATGGAATCTTTTGGTTTTGATGCTCGAAAAGTTGGCGAACAAGCAGGCGTAGAGCGCCAATCAAATGGTGGACAAGGCATGCCCCCTCCACCACAAAATTCAGGCATCAATCAGGAAAACTTTGAATTACTACAATCCATACTTGAGCAATATGAAGACCTATCAAAGCTATCCGATCAAGACAAAGTAAATCTCAGTGAAGAATTACTACAAGCAGGTTTATTAGAACCTGGCGCTTTGATAAATACGACTCGATGAAAAATCAACAAATTATTTTTTACTTTATTACAAACCAATTAAATACCTAAATATTACTTCTCTATGAATACAAAGGTGAAATATGAAACTATCAAATCAAATTCTGAGCACACTAATCCTTCTCAATGCAGTCACTGCAAGTGCATATGCTGAAGAAGGAATGAACAAGCAAAACAGTAAACATCGAGGGCCGCCCGCAGAAGCAATTGAAGCTTGTGAGAATTCAGCCGATGGCGATAGCTGTAGTATTACAACACCTAGAAATGAAACGCTTGAAGGAACATGTAGGACACCGCCTAGACTTGAACAGTTAGTATGCGCTCCAGCTAATAATGAACATAAAAAACAAGATCATCATTAATGCTTCAGATTATATTGAGGCTGAATTACAAACCGTAGATTACGGTTTCAGGCACATTCAATTGCAGCCTTAAGTACATTTTATATTCCGTACTTAAGGCCGCATGATCAAATCCAGTCCCAAAGCCACCCAAACAAAATATCCCATAGACTCCTTTTGTTATTTTGTAGCTCCAGTTTGGCTTGCGCCAATGCCAGTTTTTCTTGCTCAAACTCGAGTCTTTCTTGTTCCAGTTTTGCTTGTTCCAGTGCTAGCGTCTGCTCTTTAAGCCGCTGCTGTTCTTGCACTTGCCTATTTTGTTGTATTTTTTGCTCTTCTATTCTCTCAAGCTCAAGCGCTTGCTGTTCTTGTTCGAGCTGTTCTTGTTCGAGCTGTTTTTGTTCAAGAGCTTGTTGTTCTTGTTGAATTTTATTTTGCTGACGCTGCTTTTGTTTACGAACCAGTCTTTGTTCTTCATGCTTCTTTTCTGAGAGTTGTTTTTCACGCATATTCTTTTTGTCTGGAGATACTTTACACTCTCCACGAGAAGGATCTAATCGACAGCGAATTTTCCAGAAAAGTTTTAATGCTGTCGCGTTATTAACCTCGTTATCTTGCAAGGAAAGACGAACACGCTTACTGAAATGATCGATATCGTCTTTGACAAACTGATTAACTTCAATCCAATAATGGTCTGGAATTTCATCTTCAGCATCACGCACCATTTTGTTCATTTCTTTTAAACGCGTCAGCATGTAGTTGCGCATATTAAAGCCGAAATCTTCAGGGAATTGATCTCGCTTGGAGATCGTCTGAAGCATCCCGTAATACAAACGATAATTGATAATACCGCCCTTATCTCCCAGGCCTTTATAAAGTTCAAAGGTGTTATAAGCCAAGGCTGGCATGATGACAATATCCACAATACCTTTTTCAAATTTATCTGCAAAATTGGATAAAGTTACGTTTACTTTTGAAGCGCCAGCCAAATCCGCAAATTTCTTCATTTGCGGATCATCATTTAGAATCGCCAATTTTTTCCCTGAAAAACCATCAATAGTATCAACTGATCGATCCTTTACAAAAGCGTACATAGAGCCGACAGGAAATGTTGTTACAACCTCGTGATTGCCTTCGATCATCAGGTTGCCAGCGCGAGGACGCGATAGTGTGGCAATGGCTAATTCCAAACCATCTTGAGAGTTAATCGCACCAATGGCATCCATCGTTCCGGCAAATTGGACAAATTGACGAGATAAAATGCTGGTAATTACCACCGCTTCACATTCACCAGCTTTGAAGGCCTTAACTGCATCGGTCTCCTCGGTAAATGCAACAAATTTAAGGCGTAGACCCCAAGCTTGAGCTTTTGGAATGACATCCGAATAAAAGGTCATCACCGGGCCTGTTCGTCCGACAGGGTCCCAGACACAAAAAGTTTTATCTTCAATAGCGAAAACCGTCTCACTAAGAAGAGCTAATAAGATAATTAATATAAAGTTTCGTTTTAATACGACAACAGACCCCATACCGAAAATAGATACATTTGAGAATAAACAAAGAGGCTTTAAAAATAAAAAAGGAGAATGCTTGTCGAAAAGGCGCAATGTCTTTACTTCCCTGTTATTTATCAGATGATGGAACCATTTGTAATTACTTATGAAAGGTTAACATATAATTAATTAAAACTTTTTGAGCGAGATAGCAGAATCAGTTAAAAGATTTAAACAGAACGTATAAAAAGCGATTATCAAAGCTTAGCCTTAAAACTTATTCTAAAGATATACCAAGCTTAAATAAGTAAGAAAAATCTGTTATACCCATGTAAAATACCCACTTATTAATACGTTAAAACAAAAAAATCAGGATACACATGGAATATACTCAACTAACAACTGTCTTTGATGAATATTTGAAAATAGTCTCGGACGTTCTCAGCAGTAGCCAAACGTATATTCAACTCTTAGTCATTTTACTAATTTATACCTTCGCATTTTTTGCCGCTTATAAAGTAAGGCTCAATATTGGCTTAACAAATAATTTACCTCTTGAAAGCGCACATCCTTTAAGAAAGTTTGCCTACAGAATCGGTGGAATATTATTCCCTTTACTAGCCATTATTATCTTACAAATTTCTACCAAGCTGGGAGAACGATTATCCTATTCCCCCTGGCTTATCGAAACCGCACTTTCTATTGCCGTATTATTATTTTTTAATTCATTAATCCGCGTATTTGTCGTTCAAGCGTTTGCAGCAACGTTATTTAGATGGATAGGTCTTCCCATTTTACTTTTGAGTATGCTCAATCTTTTACCCTCCGTAATTGCCTCACTAGAGGAAATATCACTCACCGTCGGCAATGTTAGTATATCTGCTTATGGTGTAGTAAGAGTTCTTATCTTTGGCGGTTTTTTGTTTTGGTTAGGTCGTGCATCCAATAATTTTGGTAAGGCCATCATCAAAAAACAAGACACCTTAGACATGCCGACAAAAGAAGTCTTTTCAAAACTTTTCGAGGTCACTTTGTTTTGTATCATCGTATTGTTATTACTCAATGTAATGGGAATAAATTTAACAACACTGGCAGTGTTTGGCGGTGCAGTCGGTGTTGGTCTAGGTCTTGGTCTTCAATCAATAGCATCTAACTTTATCTCGGGGATCATCATTTTACTGGATCGATCTCTCACCGTGGGCGACTTTGTCGAATTAGACGATGGACAAAAAGGCTTTGTCCGAGAATTTAAAATGCGTTATACCGTTCTTGAAACATACGATGGCAAAGATATTCTTGTACCCAATGAGAAGTTTGTCTCTTCGCTGATGATCAACTGGACACACAAAGACCCCAAGCAACGTTATCGAGTCGACTTTTCTGTGCCGTATTCAACAGATGTTCGTAGTATGGTTGAATTTATTAAGCTTGCCGTTGGTAAACATCCTCAGGTCATCAATGGCCCTGATGTGCCTTTTGAAGAACAGCCTGATTGTGAAATAGACAGCTTTGGTGATTCAGGCATTAACATGTTTGTCGAATTCTGGATGATGGGTGTAGACGATGGCAAAAACAGAGTCGGTGGCGACTTGATGCTAACCATTCTTGAAACCTTAAAGGAAAACGGCATCGAAATACCTTTCCCACAACGAGAAATTAAAATTCTTAACCCTGAAAGCAGTTTTAAGAAAGTGGAGTAATTACCATCTTTTTCTATCTGTATTGAATAAATAAAAACTGCACAAAGCTATTCACTCTAGATTTGTGCAGTCTACCTAAGATTATTATTCTGGAAAGCATATATGACATATGACCTATTCATCTGGCTGGGTATTGTTTTTTGTATTACCCAATCCGCAGTCTTCTCTGGCTTAAACTTAGCCTTTTTTAGTCTCAGCCGGCTCCAACTAGAAGTTGAGGCAAAGCATGGAAAGAAAAGCGCTCAAGTTATTTTATCTCTACGAGAAGACTCAAACTTTTTGTTATCCACAATTTTATGGGGCAATGTTTCTATCAATGTTTTACTAACCTTGTTATCAGACTCTGTTTTGGCGGGCATGTATTCGTTTATGTTTTCGACCATTGTCATTACCTTTTTAGGTGAGATCATCCCGCAAGCTTATTTTTCTAGAAATGCCTTAAGAATTGCATCAAAACTGACGCCAGTGATTAAGTTTTATCAAATATTGCTCTTCCCTGTCGCCAAGCTTACTGCGCTGGTATTGGATGGTTGGTTAGGCAGAGAAGGTATTACCTATTTCCGTGAAAAAGAATTAACAGCCATTATCAACGCACATATTGAATCTGAAGATACCGACATGGAGCATGTTCAAGGTGTCGGCGCTCTTAACTTTCTTCAAATGGACAAGATCACCGTCAGTCAGGAAGGTGAAAAACTTGACCCTGATAGTATTTTACAAATGTCCTGCAAACTTGACCTCCCGCTATTGCCAGAGTTTGGTTCACCTGAATTCACTGAGTTTACCCATGCAGTTAATCGATCGGGTCATAAATGGGTATTATTGACCGACGAAAACAATAAGCCGCTTTTAATGTTAGATGCAGATGGTTTTATTCGTTCCACCTTATCTGAAGACGCCAACAAAGACCCTTATGTTTACTGTCATCGGCCACTCATTATTACGGACGTTGAATGTTCTCTAGGTGATGCTATGAATTCATTAAAACTGGCTCATGACCTAGAACCTCATTCGGATGAAGTTTTACATGCAGATGTGATTTTGGTTTGGTCAGAATCTGAACCTAGAGTCATTACCGGTGCAGATATTTTAGGTCGGTTACTGAAAGGGATTGGCAATAAAGACTAGTTTCTAAAGGATAATACGAAAAGGACACGTCTACTTAAGAATTCGGATTCGGCCTCTTGATGATGTAGTTAGGCTAAGAATATTTTAGCCTAACTGAGCCTTGAGGAATCTTTAACAAGACAATCAAAGAGAACCGATTTGAGTTCCACGGTTACATTTACGATATTCTGAATACGCTTTCTTAAAGTCTTTTAACCCTATTGCCAACTCTTGAGTGCGTCGACCTAACTCATTACCTCCAAGACTAATACTAAGCTGCTTGTTATTTTTGAGCAGACTCTCTAGATCACCAGACCAAACAGCACTTGTTTGAAAATAGTTCTTATTGAACCTTTGCAAGGAGCCTTTATCAAATTGGATTCCTACCCGTGGTTTTCCTATGTCGATATTTGTAGTCGAGTTTACTAATAAATCGCTACCGACAACCTTCAACCTGCATCGTTGATGATGACAAAGAACAAACTTCTTGATAAGGGCTATTATCGCCTTTTACCAACTGCCACATACCATATTCATTTACGTCTGAGTCGTAGTCAGCAGGGCCCGCTAAAAGCAGGATTTCATTTGGTAATTCAATTTCAGACATTTCAGTGTTTATCGAGGGTATTACTTTGCTCACAGGAATACCCGCAGCCGTCGGATTCTCTTGAGTTAAGCGATTTATCGCCGCTACCGTTTCCATTTCGACATAAGGATTTTGAGCCTCCAAGATTGTCTCAGTATCTAGCTTGGAAGCTCTGTCGATAGATGTTTCAACGAGAGCAACCTCTTGATTTGGTGCAAGGCCAAAACTTGCTGGAATTTCTGGCATTCGTTCTTTTTCAAGCAGATCGATTTCTGCTATCTCATTGTTAACCATCGCTTCGAAAATTAGCTGGACATCACTTTTGAGTATGCTCTCTTCGAGTGAACTAATTGTCTGGTATTCAGTATCCGCTTCAGTCGATTCATCAAATGAATCAGACCACACATATAAGCTATCCTTGACTGAATAATCATTCGATTTTATTGCACTACAAGAAGGTAAACTGAACATCAAAGCAATACTGAATCCAGATTGAATTAAACAAGTTAAATCAGTTATTTTGAGAGATTTGATAGATAAGTGTAAAGACATAAAACCACCTATTTTATAGCTATCAGGTCAAATCACGTGGACGTGATTAAAGAAACAAGATACTACATTTATTTATTATGTTTATTTTGTATATAGGAAAATATATCAACTATCAATAAACAAGCAAACTTCATGACAACTTCGCTAGACAAGCCATTAACAATGACTTGTCTACATACGGAATATAAAGCGCTCTTCTCAAGCGTAAAGAAAACTGACACTTATCACCTCAAGCACTTCTTTAGCATTAGTGTTATTCTGCATATTCAGTCAAAACAAAACCATGAACTATACTAAAAAACTAAGCGGGTAATTTCTTAAAAGCTATTTTACAGGAGGCTGGTATGCGATCTTTTATAAGCACTGCTCGCATAGCATTTTTCTACTTTTGCACCCTGGTTTCCTGCGCTTCTCCTGCTCAACACGCTCAGCATTATGTTTATAATCAAGAAGCTATAGATTCATTATTATTGAATGAATTTCAACCCTCAACACTAACATTAGAAGAACAACGAAAAGAACTTCAATGGTTTCGTGAAGCCGCAAAAACCTTTCAAAATATTACGGTAAGGGTTGTATCCGAACGCATTGATACGCATCACTATGAGTCAAATATATTAGCCAAAGCCTTTTACGAAATAACCGGCATTCATGTTATTCATGAAATTACCGGGGAAGATGATGTAATTAAAAAGCTTCAGGCTCAAATCTTCACAGGTGAAAATCTTTACGATGCTTATATCAATGATAGTGATTTAATTGGCTATCATTTTCGTTCTTCAGAAATAGTCAGACTAGATGAATTCATGAAGAATGGTGGCAAAAACGTTACCCTACCAACCTTAGATCTTGATGACTTTATTGGCCTTAAGTTTACGACAGGCCCAGACGGTCATCTTTACCAACTACCCGACCAACAATTTGCTAACTTATATTGGTATCGCGCTGATTGGTTCGCACGTGACGATTTTAAACAACAGTTTTTAGATATATATGGCTACGCTCTAGGCGTTCCTCAAAATTGGTCTGCCTACGAAGACATCGCTGAATTCTTCACTGTCCATATCAAAGAAATCGATGGCCAGCCAGTATGGGGTCATATGGATTATGGAAAGCGCGACCCGTCTTTAGGCTGGCGCATCTCAGATGCATGGCTATCACTTGGTGGAACCGGTGATAAAGGCTTACCCAATGGTTTACCTGTCGATGAATGGGGTATTCGAGTAGAAGGATGTAGACCTGCGGGAGCCAGCGTTGCTCGAGGGGGAGCGCTTGATAGTCCTGCTGCTATCTATTCGGTTTCTAAATTTGTTGAATGGCTAGATAAGTATGCCCCACCAGAAGCAAAAACCTTAAATTTTACCGAAGCGGGTAAATGGCTTTCCAAAGGTAACATTGCCCAACAAATTTGGTGGTATAGCGCATTTACCGCAGAGCTGACACAAGAAAGCCCTGCGCTTTTATATGAAGATGGCAGACCAAAATGGCGCATGGCACCTTCACCCAAAGGAGCATACTGGGAAGATGGCATGAAACTAGGCTATCAAGATGCAGGTTCTTGGACTTTCTTAAAAAACACCCCGAGGAACCAGATGAAAGCGGCTTGGCTCTATGCCCAATTTGTGACCTCAAAAACAGTATCACTCAAGAAAACCCTCGTTGGCTTAACACCTTTTAGAAATAGTGATATTAATTCTGAAGAGATGACAAAACGCGCACCATTTTTAGGCGGTTTAGTTGAATTCTATCGTAGTGAAGGCAAACATCATTGGACGCCGACCGGCACAAATGTCCCTGACTACACACGGTTATCACATCACTGGTGGAAATATACTGGTTTAACCGTCAATGGTGAACTGAGTGTTCACGAAGCCATGTCAGCCATGGCAAACGCTATCGACCAAGATTTACTAGTCATCAGCAAAGAGCACAGTAATTCATGTTCGCCTCAATTAAACCCAGAGATTGATCCCGGAATTTGGCTAAGAAAAGAAGGTTCACCAAAAGCCAAAAGAAATGAGAAACCTAGAGGAAAGACACTGCTCTATAAGGATGCACTAGATGTTTGGAAATAAGTCGGCACTTTTATGCATTTTTTTTATCGGAGCCATCGGATTATCCAACGGCCTTTTATCTGAGGAAAAAGTATCAGCAGAAAAAGTTCAAGAGCGCTCTATCGACTTCGTTACCTTTTATGACCCGCCTTATATATTTAACTCTTCAGAAACGAATAAACAGGGCTTAGTGCAAATAATTTTAAAACATCTAATGGCTAACATAGATATTAAATATAGCCTTCAAATGATGCCACCCAAAAGAGCTGAGTTATTCGCGAAAGCCACACCTAACACATGCATATTCCCCATTGAAAAAAGCCAGGAACGAGAAGTCTATTTTTCATGGATTAGCCCCATTTTAGTCTCTAAACATGGATTATTTCAGATAGAAAAGCACAATCCAATTTTACTAGAAGCTCTAGAAGATGCTCGCCCGTATAGATTAGGCAGTTACTTAGGAAGTGGCATAGGAGACTATCTAAAAAGCTTTGGCTTTCAAGTCGACTATGCCAATCAAAATGAAGCGAATATTCTTAAATTAAAAGCGAATAGAATTGATTTATGGGCGAGCGATATATTGACAGCTGCTTATATTTCTAAAACTGAAAATATTGAAATTTCGGAATCAAGGTTAGATTTTTTTACCACCCTAAAAGCGATTGGCTGTCATCCAAGTATTGATGAAAAAATCATTACTGAAATGAATAAAGAGTTACAGTGGATGTATCAGAAAGGTCAAATATTCAGCATCGTGCAGAAATTCAAGGCGGATATTTATTAAGGATTTTCCAACTCAGGAATCTTACCTTGAAGATAATTAGTCAAATGCTGCTCAAACTGAGCAAAATCCCGACAAATAAAGTCTGCTAAATCAGCAAAGTGTGGAAGTTCCGCCCCCCTTTCATCCCAATATAAACAGGCATGCATCTTGGCATTGTGCGCGGCTTGAAGGTCATATAGATAATCCCCTACATACACACAATCTTGCGGAGAAAAATTCCAGAGCTTACTGAAATGGAGCAAAGCATCCGGACTGGGTTTCGCGGGAGCATCTTCACGTGTCAGGATTTGCTGAACACTTAAACCACTTTTTTGAATCTTAATTTGCGTGGCAATTTGGGAATTTCGGGTGACTATGGCTGTTTTTATGCCATAGTTATCAAGCCTTTCAAGTAAACACGACGCACCTTCAATAATTTGTGTTGAGTGCGCATCGTCAAGTTCATGCTGCATAATAATTTTCTCAGCACATCTCCGTTCATCGTCAGACAAGCTATCTAAAAAAGCCAAGACATCCAGCCCTTCCGGACATGCGATATCTTTGCGAATTTGTCTAAAATCAAGCTTTGAATGAACTAAGGTTCCATCCAAATCAAACAAAATAGCTTTAATCGGCTTGAGAGAAATTTCAGATGACACACATACCTCTTGATAAACAACCTTAATTTAGGAAAGACATCCTGACAGCAGAAATTAAAAATGAAAACCTTTATTCTATTTTGAGACAAAAAGGGGTGTTTATCAGCCGCTTAGTCGCTAGAATCCCTCACACATAAATCTGCCATAAGCTCACAACTAAACCAAGAAACAGAGTGTAGGTTTCCATATTTCATTCTTCCATTTAATTACTGTTCAAGGGAGCAACACGTGAACAAACTTATTCCATTAGCCTGCCTTACGCTCTTTAGCGTTAGCTTTGCATCTGCTGCAGAACTTTATGGCGAGATCAATACCTCATATGTCTTTTCTAAAATTGAAGAGGAAAAATTTAACCCTCTCGCCCTAGAAGCGCGCGTTGGTGTTTATCTTCAGAAACAAGTCGGGCTTGAAGCTTACTATGGCGCAGGATTAAGTGATGATAGTCAGCTTGATGTGGATGTTTCAATAAGCACAATTGCGGGCGTAAACCTTCGCTTTGAATCGCCTGAGCAAAAAGGCATGAAAATTTTTATTCTATTAGGTTACGGCATGAGTGAATGGGAAGTTGACAGAAGTGGAACGGGTGAGCCAGGCAAAGTCGATTTTGACGATTTCAGTTATGGCGGTGGGCTTGAATGGCGAGTAGGAAAAAGTGAGAATTGGTTTGTGAATGTTCGCGGCCAAAGCTTTCTAAATAAAGATGACCTTAGTTTAAGTACAGGCAGTTTAGGAGTTCGTTATGCATTCTAAGAAAATGCTTTCAATCAAAAGCGCAGCCTCTTTTATAAGTAGTTTAATCTTTGCGCTAATACTCAGCGCCTGTGGGAACAGTGAAGATGCTGACAAAGTAAAAGCTGCCTTAGAAATTAATCAGCTTGATATAAGCTCTATTGAAATAACTAGCGTCAAGTCAATAATGGAAGTATTAGAAATACTTCAAATTACGGCAAAAGCGGTGATTGGCGATGACATTAGCGGCTCTACTGATATTTCCAACAAAGTAAAATGGTCAAGTTCAAACAATGAAATTGCCAGTATTAATTCATCAGGTCTCTTAACAGGAAAATCGGTTGGGCTTGTCACCATTACTGCCAGACTGGCTGACTTGGTCGCCACTAAAGATATTCAATTATCAGATGCTCTCCTTGAAACTATAGATATTATGAATAGCCCATCTCCTGTTTCTGTATGTCAATCTGGATACACATTGAAGGCTAATGGTAATTATGATGATGCAACCAATAGAGATATAACAAGCAGTGTCACGTGGTCTTCAGATGATGCTACTCGCTTATCGATAGATAACTCAGGAGTATTTTCCACATACAAAGATGGCACATCTGTCGTAACAGCAACTAAGAACAGTATTGCTGGCAATACGACTATCACAATAGATGATGATATTACTTCAGTTCAAATAACCTCAACTGCCAATTCAGTTTATATAGGCAAGACCTTAGCATTCACAGCAACGGGTACTTACGATGACACCAGCACAACAGACATAACTAATACGGTCACATGGTCTAGTGATAATACTGATTATTTAACTATTTCAAATGATACTACGACTAAAGGAATTGCTACGGGAGTAGCAGAAGGTACTGCAAATATTTCAGCTAACTGTTTGACCACAGTCGCTACACCGTCTAATTCAGTCGCGATAAGCGTCACTGAAGAACCTACTGTAAATGATATTTCTATAGAAGAAGATGAGAGCATTATTGAATTCAAGATTGTCGATAGTCCTGAGCAATTAACGGCTAACTTAAAAAGAAGTGATAACACATACAGTACGGATGTCAGTGATAATGACTATACAGATTGGTCAGTGACTGACACAATTTCTGGTACAGCACTCACAATAAGTAATACAGGTGAAATTACCTTCTCCGCTGTCGGCATTACTGAAATAAAAGTTCGCTATTATGACGATGACAACAATATAGGGCCTTTCACTGACACGATAGAAGTAAAGATAGTCGCTAACTGATCAATCAAACCCGGCACCAATGTATTATGTGATACAAAAAAATCACAATGGCCTAAAAGGAGACTGCTCATCATCGGGCTTGTCTTCTTTTTTTTCTTCTAAAGACAATTCACCAAAACTGCTCTTCATTGCTTCTGATTTATTTGGCGCTGAGCCCTCTGGGCTGGTATCTCCACTCGCTAACTTTATTCTAAGTCGTAGATTGTTAGGAGAATCAGCATTCGCTATGGTTTCATCCAAGGAAATACGGCCAGCTTGGTAGAGTTTGAACAAGGCGGCATCAAAGGTTTGCATGCCGAGATTTTCAGACTTTTCCATAATGGGTTTAATTTCTGTCAGACGATTTTTAAGTATCAACTCTTGAATAGTTTTGGTACCCAATAACACTTCAACGGCTGCACATCGTTTACCGTCGACGGTAGGAATAAGTCGTTGTGAGACAAAGCCACGTAAATTCTGCGACAAGCCCATCAAGAGTTGCGATTTTTTCTCATCGGGGAACAGATTAATAATTCGCTCGAGTGCCTGATTCGCGTTGTTCGCATGCAACGTGGAAATAGCCAGGTGACCTGTTTCAGCAAATTCCAGAGCATGCTCCATAGTTTCACGGTCACGAATTTCACCAATTAAAATAACATCGGGTGCTTGGCGTAAAGTGTTTTTCAAGGCATTCCGGAAAGATCGGGTATCCACGCCCACTTCACGTTGATTGATAATGCTCTTCTTATGACGATGCACATATTCAACGGGGTCTTCAATGGTAATGATATGCCCTGATGAAGTGCTATTACGATGATCAATCAAGGCCGCCAGTGAGGTAGATTTACCTGAGCCAGTGCCTCCGACAAAGAGGATGAGCCCGCGTTTTTCCATCACCAGTTCTTTCAAAATTGGCGGTAGCTTCAGGTCATCAAAGTTTGGAATATCGGTATTGATATTACGCGCGACAATCGATACTTCGTTACGCTGTTTGAAGATATTGATGCGAAACCGACCAACTTGTGGAATCGAAATCGCCAGATTCATTTCCAGATCTTCTTCGAAGGTGCGTCGTTGCTCAGGGTCCATAATATCGATTGCAATCGTTTCGAGTTCGCCAGCCGTATATGCAGTTTGAGACAAGGGTTTTAAGACTCCCTGAAATTTTGCACAAGGTGGCGCGCCGGTACTGAGATAGAGATCAGAGCCATCTTTGGCGGCAAGAATTTTCAGGTACTGATCAATCGGTGTTTCTTTCATTTATCTCCCTCATCGCTATACGACTGTCATCTATAAAAATGATAATTATGACAAACTAGTATAGAACGAAGCTCATGCATGTACAGGCAGATAGCGCAGCTTCGTAAACAAGGGAAAAGATCATCTATTGACGCCAGTCATTAATGATGGATATGAAAAATGGAAAAAACCTCACGCTGCTATACTATTTATATGAAGTCGTGGTTATAACAAGTCGTGGCTTTTCCAAATAATCTCTTTATAGCCAAAACATTTTGCATCGAAGGTCTTTTCATTCCATGAAACGTAATAATGAACTTACATCCAAAGAAAGACGAAAAGGCCCACGACGCAATAAAAAGAGCCGAGTCCCCTCACCTGATAACTCAGTAGGACGTCGCAATTCCGACATTCTAAATGCAGCAGTACCCACAGATACTTCTCACACAGGCAAAACAGCAAAAGATGACAACACCTTGCGTTCAAAGCTCTACAACCTTCTTGCAGTTGGAGGTAATGATAAGGCCTCAAAGTATTGTGATATTGTCATTATCACTCTAATTGCGCTAAATGTTTTTGCCGTCATCCTAGGGTCTGTCAAATCAATAGACCTGAAATATTCCTATGAACTTAGGGTATTTGAATTTATTTCTGTGATGATTTTCTCGATAGAATATTTACTGAGAGTGTGGACGTCTATCGAAGCCTCGGAAATTACGCAGCATCATTCCATTAAAAGCCGGTTACGTTATATGCTGACGCCAATGGCTATTATCGACTTGCTCGCCGTTGCACCCTTTTATCTGACCTTCTTCTTTAGTGTTGATTTAAGATTTATGCGAGTGCTCAGGCTTCTCAGAATATTCAAACTCACGCGCTATTCACCCGCTATGTCTGTTGTCTTGACGGTGCTAAAAAAAGAGTCGCAGGCATTTGGCGCCACACTTTTTGTGTTTATTTTATTAATGATTTTTTCAGCGAGTATTATTTATCTATTCGAGCACGAGGCCCAGCCAGAGGTGTTTACCGATATCCCACAAGCTATGTGGTGGGCTGTTATAACTCTCACCACAATCGGTTATGGCGATGCCTACCCGATTACCGACATGGGTAGATTAGTCGGCGCTTGCATCAGCATTTTAAGCATTGGCTTAGTCGCCCTTCCAGCAGGTATTTTGGCATCAGGTTTTTCAGAACAACTACATATCCGCCGTCAGAAATATCAAGATAGAGTCCACGATGCGCTAGAGGATGGCGTGTTAACTTATGACGAGGCTGAAAACCTGAAAGCAATGCAAAAAGAGCTAGGTATATCGGGGGAAGAAGCGCGCTCCCTAGTTAAGAATATTCTGAGTAATAGTCATTTTAATGTGTCTGATTGCCCGCATTGCGGCAAATCTATTCAGACTAAACATAAAACTTAAACTGAAACCGGCCCGCTATGGAAACGGAACTCTGTATCCGGCTCGGAAATCAATTTATTTTCAAGTTCTCGAAAATACTGTATGCGCTCTTCAATATCTTTCTTGGCGTATTTTTTGGCTAGTGTTAAATAATCCTGATAATGACGAGATTCAGATTTCAACAAGGAGATGTAAAACTCTGACAAGTCTTTTTCCAACAGCGGAGCGATTTTTGCAAAACGCTCGCAAGAACGAGCTTCGATAAAGGCGCCAATAATCATAATATCGGCAATTTTTTCAGGTTCTTGTTTACGAACATGATCGCGTAATTTCGCGGCATAACGTGATGCGGTGAAGTTGGTATAACGTATGCCACGCTTTTTTAAGAACTTTAAGACTTGCTCAAAATGTCTTAACTCTTCCCTAGCCAAACGAGACATTTTCATTAGCAAATCATCATCATGAGGATAGCGATTGATCAGATTCAAGGCCGTCGTGGCCGCTTTCTTTTCACAATGCGCATGGTCTATCAACATATCTGCCTGATTAGCGATGGCATTTTGCACCCATAAGTCTGGCGTT
>TARA_R110001592_G_scaffold212032_1_pt1 | contig 26681 bp, 44 predicted proteins | sample TARA_R110001592 | Tara Oceans TARA_R110001592 (sample SAMEA4398387) | marine metagenome | biome: Polar Biome; feature: [SRF] surface water layer (ENVO:00010504); material: water (ENVO:00002006), including particulate matter (ENVO:01000060) such as... | depth 5 m | reverse complement strand
CTTAAATCGCAAAGTACATCTGCAACTCTTGCATACTCCGCCTTACCATCATCTTGTAGACCAAGTAATCTTTGTATTTCATCTACTCTATCTTTATTAGTCATTCTTATTTTTTCGTTTTTCATTTTAAATGGCCTCCTATTGCTTTCACTTTCTGTTGGACAAGGGACAACAGTTCTTTAAATGTTATCATCTATATGCCCTTCAATGTCGAAGTGCTCATATAAATCTTTTATGACAACTTCATCAGTAACATCAATAGACGCCCCATCAAACCAATCAAGATACCAATACTCTACCTTGTCCAATGAGTAGAAGCGTAGCTCATCTGACGGACCGCCCCAAGATATTTGAAAGCGGTGATATCCTTTTGGTTGGTTGTCGAAGGTATCAGCCTCAACGTAGTCAAAGCTTAAGCCATACTCATGGAACTTATCCCAACCGTTGGCCTCGTACTTCTCCAGTTCTTCCTGTCTGACGTACCACTCACCCTGTACAAGCTCGGCACAGGTCTTTTCTCTTTTACTTGCTTCCATTTGTCTTCTCCTTATCTTGAAACGATACTCTATATTTAGATCCCTTCCACTTTCCTTGTTTATCGTAGGTACTTTCATAGGGTTCTACTTCTTTTTCGTAGAGAGGTAACACCTCTTCTTCGTAGTGTGCATTTAAAACATCAGCGAGTTTGTCGCCGACCTTTTTCAGTTCTTGCTTTTCTTTTTCGTTCATTTGTTTTCCTTTTGTTAGATTCAATAATGATCATATAGTATTTTATGGGATACTCAACCCCTTAAATCAAAATAAATTAATTTTGTTATCTACTGTGGCATTTATGCAACACCCTCGTCAGACAACGTAATGTTTCACGTGAAACAATTTAACAGGGCGGGTGGGCCCGTGAACCGTCAAGCGTAGGGAGGGTGGGCCCTTGAACCGTCAAGCGTTGTCCACGGTCATTGACCGTGGACAACGGATCGTGGTCAGTCGAAGTACAGATCTCCATCTCTGCCAAAGTAAAACAGCTTCATGTCCACATGACAGCTAATGTCTTCCTTGTCATCTGCTGGCTCGTTAGACCACAAAGAATCTTTAAAAGCTTTTTTGTTAACTTGCATGTAAGTTCCTTCTCTTGATCTGTACACACGAACCCAAACAAAAATCTTCTTTGCTTTTTCTATCATCTCTTCTAGTTGTTTGTTTTCCATTTTATTTCCTTCGGTTAGAGTTTCCCTAGTATAGCATATTGTGGGATAGATACAACCCCTTTTTTCACTCCTTTGCATTTTTATTATCTACTGTGACATTTATGCCACACTGTATAACGAGCTGTTATGTCAGACAACGTAGCTTCACTTGGGGAGGGTGGGCCCGTGAACCGTCAAGCGTGGACAACGAACCACGGACAAGGGTGGGTGGGCCCGTGAATTGTCAAGCGTAAATTAGAATGATTCTAAACTAGAAGATCTTGGAGCATGTCCCATTGGACAAGGTCATGCGTATCGTGGACAACGAACAACGGCTCGTGGTTCGTTAATTTTACTCGTGGTTCACTAGCTATTGTACCTTGAAAAAGTTTTACGGCTGACTGACAACGGCTCGTTGTCATAATAAATTTGGAGCCGTAATTAGTCAGATGAAAGGCAACTTGGTGGGCTGAAAACACAACCGTATCAGAGGCATTTGCTACTTTAAGTTCCACCGTAAAAAAATGGCTATTGGCTTGGCTTCCAATAAGATCTGGGAAGCCTCGATTAACAGAATTTTCTATCCTATTCCAACGAATTCTGGGGGTACGTTGTTTAATGAGTTTCCATAATTTTGTTTCGTTTTTACCGCTCACTATTCAACGGAACATTCCTTTTCTATCTTCTCAAAATACTCTGCAATATCTTCTGAAATACTTTGATAAGTTAAATCATTTAACACTGAATGATGCAGTTCTTTGCCATCTACTTTGATAATTATTTCATAGTCAGTCATATCTATTCCTTCGTTGTTTGGCGGGAAAGCCACTACAGTTATAGCTAGCATCTGGCTGACTTTCCCTATCCTCATCTGAGAAGCGTGTGCATACATAGTCTCAGCGTCTTGGAATATTTTAGCGAGAGAGAGCGTTAGTCTGGCGATTAGATTGCTGTGACTAAATTACAACCCTTAACCTTCCACTCCCTCTCTTTTCCTCTAACAAGGAATATTTTTTATAGTCTTTGTATCCCATAATGTCAAGTACTTTTATATATTTTTTTAAAAACAATTAGTCCTTGTTGTCTGGTGTACTCTGGTTCGTTGTATGCCCTATGCTCTCTGTTTGTCCAACGGAGCCATCTATCAAAATTTTCATCTTCGGACTGTTCGTTGTTGTATTCAAACTTAAGATCACTTTCCATTCTTCAACTCCTCTAACTTATCTATTACTTGGTCAAAAAGTCCACAGGTGCATTCAAGACTGTCGTCTGTTTCGTTAGGGCATACATGAAAGTCTGCGTCTCTGAGGTTTCTTATGTCTTCGATTATGTCATCTATTGTCATACTCCCCACCCCCAAAAAATAATAGCTCGTACAGGGAAGTAAACGGCTCCCAAAATAACTACAATGTACAGCCAACCCATATTGCTTATATAACGCGTGTATTTTTTCATTGTACTACCTCACTTTCTATCTGGTTTCCTATTTTACTAGCACAAGGGTCACAAAACCAATCATATAACATTATTTTAGGATTACTTTTTTGCCATTGCTCTAATCTTTTATTAGAACACTCTAATATTTCTGTAAGATCTAACATTATTTCATCATCATTGCCTTCTTTACCACAAACATGACACTTGTTAAGTTCAACAAAACTATTCATTGTACTGTCTCCCCTCGTCTAAGTTCAAAAGCAATTATCTTTTCTACCTCAAACAATGACCACATGCTAGATACTACAAGGTCATCATGTAAGTCCGATAGTACCTCATCTACTGTAACTAGTCCGTGTCTAAGGTGAGTAATTTTCTGATTGATACGTTCCTCAGATAAATCAAACATCTTTTGTTTGTACATGCTCATTGATCGTACCCCTCTATAATATGATTATCAATATCTCTATAAATGTTAGCGATTGTTTCGTCAGACAACACAACACTATTGAACACTTTGGATACATCACCATCAAATACCACTTCAACTTTGATCTTGCTTAGTTCGTATCTTGGCTCTGCACTATGATTGTCATCTAACGTAATTGTGTCGCCATTGTAATCTACTTCATACATATTACTCATCATACCCCCCATCATATTCACATTCAAAGTCTTCTTCTCCGTATTGACGAAAATCGTCTTCCTTGATTGACGTAAGCTCTTGAACATTAATTTCGTCAAGGTGGTCTTTGTAGCCTTGATACAATATAGTGTCTCCATCAGCTTGATCTTTTCTGTTGTTGAACATAATGTCAGTGGCCTCGTCTTCGCTATCTGCCATAACTTTATAGTGTTCTACAACGTACTCACTTATTTTTATGTCATAGATTTTTTTACCTATGTGTTCTTTTTTTATATCTAATTTACTCATTGTTCTTCCTCGCTTTCTGTTTCTTTTCTTTCTTTCATTCTATTTATGATCTCTATTAACAAGTCGTCAAACTCATCAACTGAGTATTTATCTAATAATTCCTCTATCATCATTTTTCCTTTCTATAATTCTAATATAAAGATCAACGTCTTCTTTCTTGGCTTCTTGTTCGTCATTAAAACAATCAATATTAAATCTGTCTAAAATTTGTTCAAACTGTTCTAACATCTCGTAGTGTCCTTCTTCAGCAGAATAAACTTGTATATTGAGTTCTTTCATTATCTAACACTCCGCCTCAAATTCACATTGACCATTTTCTTCTACACATTTTAAAATCTTTTCGCCTAATCCTAATCGTGCATACCACTCGAGCATTGACCTGTCTGTTAGATTGATCTGCTCTTTTAACATCTTGTCGTTATAGCTGTCATTCTTTTCAAAAAAGTCGTCCAGTTTTTTCTTCCAATCCCCTAATCTTTCTTTGCACTCATCAATGCCTCTTTTTATGTCATCTAAGTTATCCTCATCAAAATAATAACTTAAATAATGAAACTGACCCTCAACACCAAAAAAATTTGCGTCATCACTATCTTGTACGCCAAACCAAAATTTGCCTTCTATATCACCTTCGAAATATCTACCCATCATTCTTCCTTTCTAATAAATTATTTCGAATCATAATCTGATTTGTTTCCCATAGTCAATAGCATTTTATAATTATTTTATTTTTTTTATTGACTTTTTCCACAACCACTAGATATAGTAGCTTCAAGGAGAACAGATACTAGATGTCGAGAAGAAAGCACCTTACACCCCAACAACTAAAATTCGTTAATCTTTTGGTATATAACGAAGGACGTCTAACGGCTACAGAATGTGCTGTCCAAAGCGGTTACGCTAAAGAACGAGCAAGGTCGTCAGCTAGTGAACTACAGAATTCAAATTACTATCCTCTCGTTGTACAAGAAATCAACAAGCTCAGAAAAGAAGTGAACGAGAAATATCGAGCATCTCTGGAGACCCACATGCGTGATCTCGCGGACATCAAGCGTAGAGCACTAGAAGAGAACTCATTTTCGGCGGCTGTACAAGCAGAAGTTGCAAGAGGTAAAGCGGCAGGACTGTACCACGAAACCAAAACCATCATGCATGGAAAGATAGATCAGCTATCAGCGGACGAAGTTCGTAAAGAGCTAGAGTCAATAGCCAACCAAATCAATCCAAAGATTATTGAAGGCAAGGCAGAAGAAATTATAAACAAGAGAAAGATCAAGCGTAATGAAAAAGAAAAGCAGACCGCAAGTAGTGAAGACGCCTGAAGGTGAGCCAGAACTAGTAAAAGTAGGCTACAGAGATATACGAATTGAGTGGGTGGCGCCCGATTTTAGGACAGATGAGCTCACAGACTGCTATGGGCAGTACAAATCTAGAGAAGGGCTCATTCAAATACAACATGATCTGTGCGGACAAGAAAAATCTAACACTTTATTACATGAGGTAATGCACGCGTGCGCCTACGGATCCGGGCTTAATCAAGCTAACGGCCCTCTTAAGGAAGAAGACGCTGAAGAACTCACAATAAATCAACTCAGCAATTATCTAATGGGTGTCTTCAGAGACAATCCTTGGTTCCTTGACTATCTAAAGAAGAACATAGAAAAAGACCTCTAAGAGTATTTCTGCCAGAAATATTTTTAAACAAAATAAAGTTCCGCCCACACGACTCTACAGTAAATTACCTGTAATGTGCTAAAATTACCTGTAAATTACCCTAAAATTACTTTAATAAACTGTATTAACCTATTGATATATATACATTACGTATAAAAAATTACCAAATTACCTGTAAAATTATTTTTTTTCTTGGTCAGAATATTTTCTGGCAAAAAAACTCTATAGAGGTAATTTTTGTCCCTTGGCCGTGAGCCGTATACCGTAGACAATGAACCCCCATCTATTCATCAAAATCATAGTAATACCATATATCGCTGATTTGATCGCGCAGTATCTGTATCTCAGATGAGCACCAGTTTACATCAAGGTATCGATATTGATTGATCGACATAGATGTCAACAGCACCATGATTGCAAATAGAAATAATGTTTTCATAACTCCCCTTGTTATTTTAAAAACATACATTTTGATTTTCTGCCAAAGATCTCTGCTTCAACAAATGGTGGATCTGTTAATCCGTCCATGCTGTCTATGTAAACAGTAAGCGGGCCCGCATTTGTTTGCATGGTTATAAAACAAGAGCCTTGGCTTCTAATATCAAAATGTAAGCCTTGAGTGTATTCATCTTCAAATTTTTTTGCTCTACGCGTTATCATTTCTTTGGTATTTATTTTTTCTTTTTTCATTTCTTTGACTCCAGTTTTTTCGTTGGTTCTAGTTCAGTGTACTTGGTTTTTAAGTGTCCGTGAACCCTTAAATACGCTGCACTGCACCGGTCAGAACAATACTTTTTCTGCCTTTGCCATCTGTTGATTGCGAACTCTTCTTCACAAACTACACAAACTTTGGTACCTATAATTCCTACTGCATCATTCATAAGCTTTGCCCCATGACTTTTGTATGTACTTAATAAACTCCTCATCAATGTCTTTGTTGTAGAATGCCTTCCACAATCGTCTGATCTCATTTGCTGTAAACATAATATTCCTTTCTATGGATAATAAGCCATGACCAATTCTTTATCTGCCACGGCTTTGTCTAAATAAGCTACTGCGTCACGAACTTTTTTGCTGACTCCTTTTCCATGGTGATCATCAACAAAATGACACAATGTATTTATTGCCTCACACAATTCGTGTTGTGTAATGTAGTTGTCTCTATCAAAATCTGCGCTTGTTAGCATAAGTATTCCTTTCTGTCTTTCCCCTTATTTAAAGTTCATCAAACCAATAATCATCTTGAAGCAACTCTTTCTCCAGTTGTTGCATTAAATCTAGAAGTTCTATGATTTTATCTTTACTTATATTGTTTAAATCTATTTCTATTGTCATGTTACTCCTTCTTTGCGCTGTCTCGTTTTGGGTTTTCATGTCAAGCATTGCTACACTACTAAAGCCAAAACGAGAACAATTAATGTACTATATAATGCTAGTGTTTATATCTGTCAAGTATTTTTTATCGTTGTCTTCCTTGACCACGATATGGCTTAAAAGAACGGCGCTTGCTCTTGTTCATTGTGCTTGTGATAGGGTTGCGGCCTTGACTTGTGCCCTTGATCGTTGGTTCGTGGTGCGTTTCTCGTTGAAATTTTTTAACCACTAGATAATACCACTCTTGCGCGCTTCCATAATTTGTTGTTCAGCAAGTTCTGCTTCTTGGTCGCGTTTAATTTTTTTACGCTTCTCTAATAAAGCATACAAATGCCCGCCCCAGATGGTCTTCATACTCATTGGTGTTGTAAGGTCATCATACTTTTGTTGCAGTCTTGTTATCCTGCGGTTCAATGTGATTTGATCTTTGAGTCTTCTATTGATCATTTGTTCTCCCTTCTACGTTGACATGATATACTATAACTTCTGCTGTACACTTAGGGCACGATAAATTTGTGACGACCATGTGCTGTTCTTCTTCGTTGTCTTCCCACTCGGTGTCGTGATCACCGCCCCAAATCAATTCGTGTCCACAGCTCCAACAGTTCATTATAATTCCTGTATTACAATTATTAAACGATACTTTTCTTTCGCACCTATAATAGTGTTCGGTACAAGATCAATCTTTTTTATGTCAAATGATGTGTTAGGTCGTGAACCAAATCCCATGGGTACAGCAAGAGATACTCTGGCGTCCGCACCTTCCGGGCTCGTACAAAACTTTTCTAATACAGACACTAATTCTTTTGTTGTCCAACGTACGCTCATAAATCTTCCTTTCGTTCCTCTGATTGCAACCAAAATACCAATAGATAGCGATCACCATCTTCAACTGGTAGACCCCTGTGTAAGTGAGTAAAACTAGGAAAAATAAGGCCGTGTCCGTTAGGCAACGGCGGTACAACTCCTCGTCCAAAGAACTCTGTGCCTCCACCTTTGTAATCTCCGGTGTTCAACGGCACCACCATACTAATATCGGCGCTCGCGTCATGATGCCATGCTGTCTGACTGATGTCTCTTGGGTTGTAGTTCGCGACTTGAATGCCACCACCCACAACATCTCTGTTCCATAATGTTTGAAAGACTGCATTGATTTTAGAGATAACAAGTTTCATTAACGACAGGTACAAATCTCGCGCATCATTTTGCAAAACAAACTCATTAATCTGATGTTGCTTCAGTTCGCTGTAGTTTGGTTCAAAGGTAAATTGTTTTTCCATGTTCTGCACTTCGTCCATGAATACAGAGCAAAATTCTTCTGAAAAAATAGGCAAGGTAAACACCTCATTCAACGGTTCGTTGATCGTGTTCCGTAGTTTGGTAGGCTCGGGATCTTCAAGGCCTTCTTCGTTCTCGAAACGTTGCATAACCGGTAGCGCACCATTGATCAAAGGCAACGTCTTATCATCAATAAACCACTCAGAGGCCATCAACAACAATGCGTTCTTGTAGATGTACGGTCGCCCAAAGTTTTTTTGAAATCGTGGTAGTTCAGTTATGTTATACATTTTAATTGAATCTTTTTTTCCGTATAGAAGCTTGTTCTTCTATAAATTCTTTATGTAATTTTTGATCTTCAGGATCAGTTGACTTACCATCTAAGTCTGCTCTTTTAAAATAACATACCATACACTCATGTTCTGTTGGAAAAGAACCTAAGATCACACCAGATATAAGTGATGTTAGCGAAGGCCTTCTATTTTCTGGCAACTCTTCCTTTAACAAGGGAGTTTGACACGTGTCACAAAGTATAGTTTCATCCATCATTTTATTCTCCTAAATTATAATATTTTTCGCATCGCTTTAGCCATTTGTATTTGTAATCATCTAACCGTTGGCCGTTGATCGTAAACATTTGTAAGTCCATACTACGCGACGCCATAAGAATAACGCCTGCTTCCATCTTTGTACCATACAACGCATCGTGCGCCATGCAGTATGCCGCCAACTGTGTAAAGTAATCTTCAATCCACTCTTCTTTTTTCGGTTTGTTTGTCTGTTTAAAATCAATGACTGCTGGTTGTTCACGCCAAACTCCTACGCAGTCTGCTGTGCCGCCATAAAATGTTGGATAATAAAGAGGTATCTCAGTGCCCCAGTATTCATCCATTGATGGAAGAGCGTTTCTAACAATAACTTGTGCCATTCTTTTAGCTATGACACCGATGTTACTTTGATCGTCGTAGCCCACACCTTTAATATGGCACTCAAGAAATTTGTGCATGGCGGTACCAACAGAAGCCGCTTGATGCATAATTGCGTCTGCTTCTGCGTCGCCAACTTTGTCTCTCCATCGTTGAAGACCCGCCTTATCTTTTTCGTCTTTCGTTGCAGATATAACGGTTGTGACCGAAGGAAGAAGTTTGTTCTCACCTTCGTAGTATCGTTTTCCGTTCACCTTCTTACGTCGAACATCTTTGTAGTTATAACGTTCGGTGATTAATGACTCAAGATTTTGAATGGCCATTCAATCCTAGTTGTTTTGCTTTCTGTGTTGCTAAGTGTTCAATAGTCTTAGCCAATGATATTTTCATACCTAGCTCAGTCGATAGTGCATTGGACACAGCCTTTAGTTCTTTGTATGTCTTTTTATTCACAGAGACAGAACTGTACTTAAGAATGTCGGGCATTCTTGTTCCTTTCTTTATATGTTTCGTTCGTTATCTAACGCCAGAAAATCTTTTAGGACCTGTTGCTTGTTCGAAGCTAACTCTCAGTTCCCTCAATTGCTCAGTTAAAGAACGATTTTGTAGTCGTAAGTGTTCGTTCTCCATAACCAGAGCGCTTGCATCTCCATTGACGCTGTTCAAATTGAACGCTAAATCATCGTTATAATCCATGGAAACCTCCATATTTTATTGTAATCTACTACTACATGTAGTAGATTATGGAAAATTGTCAACAAAAAAGGAAGAATTATGAGAACAGAATTAGCTGACCGTAGGCCGTGTTACGCATTTACTATACAAGACAGCAATGGAACACCATACAGACTCACAGTTTCGTTTGAAAATGGTGTTGTTAAAGAGGTTTGGATCAACGGTGGAGGCAAAGCCGGAACAGAACGGTTTGATATATTAACTGAGTTTGGAAGATTAGTTTCAGTTGCATTGCAGAATGGTACACCACTTGAAGAATTAAAATCGTGTGCAACGTTTCACACTGACGGTAGACCGTCGACAATTGTTGGTGAAGTATTTAGTCAGTTAGAAAAACTTAATTAACTTCGTCAGGATCAAAGTCAGGTTCAAAATCAACGTCGAACTCAGCTTCGTCGTTTGGTTCAGGTTCTTCGTCGTCTTCATATTTTTTAAATATTGTTTTTAAACGCGCGTCCATTTCTTTCATGGCCTCTGCTGTTCGATCAGAATTAAATGTGAATAAAATTTTATTGTCATCCAGTGTCTCAGCTACAGCAAGTGGTATGTAGATTAGTTTACCATTTTTAAATTGTTTAAACCTTGAAAGACACAGTCTACAGAAATAAACATTCTTCTCTAAAAGTTTCATTTGAGTTAAATGTGCGCAACCCGGACATAAACAAACGTCAATAATGTTATCCTCAGTCACCTTTTGCGTCCCCCCAGTTATTGGCTAGAATGTATTCAACCTTACTGGGTACATGCAAAGGCGTGTCTCCCGGCATACAGTCTTCCATTTTTTGTGCAATCATCTTTGCTTGTTCCTCACTCTCAATTGAGATGTTCAGTTCATCATGAACTTGTATATGAGGTATGATACCATCCTGTTCGTACAAGTCTACCATTGCTTGTTTGGTTTGGTCTGCCGCGGACCCTTGAATCAGTTTGTTTAATGCTTTGTAGGTGTAAGCCTTTTTAAAATTGTACTTGCCCCACTCTGCCTCTGCTTCTTTTTCTGTTTTAAAAAAACCTTTTGTATTCCATTTTTTAGACACAAAACCAAATGAACGACAACGTCGACCACCTATCGTGGTCACGAAACCATTCTCATCCATTGCACCCATAGCATATTGAGACAGTTGTTTCACAAAAGGAACCTTTTGATTGTATTCATCGATCAATTGTTCAGCAGTCTCTTGATCAATGCCTAGTTCCTCTGTGAGTTTGGCTTTACCCATACCATAAAATAATCCTAAATTAATTGTTTTTGCAATCTTACGATCAATGCCCGCCATCTTAGCGACCATAGTGTGGAAGTCAGCATCTCCCTTGCGATACCCTTTAATAAATTCTTTAGTGGCCATCGTTGGCCGTTTTGAATTGTACGTAAACCCGTCTACTTCATTAACTTTCTCTGCAAAATGCACCACCAACCGTGGTTCTTGCTGTGAATAGTCGAAGCTCCCCCACTGTGTTCCTTCTTCTGGTATAAACAAGGAACGTATTTTATTTTTAATGTCTTCGTTTCGTGCAGGAATTTGTTGCAGATTAGGTTTGCTATAACTAAAACGTCCAGTCACAGTTCCACCGTTGTCACTTCTCATCTGATGTATCTCAGAATGAATGCGTCCTTTGTGTTGATGCTTTAATATACTGTCAATAAATGTTGTGTGTGCCTTGTTTGTTTCTCGTGCCTTGACAATTAATTTTGCTAAAGGAGACCCATTAGTGTTTAAAAAGTTTTTTGTAAAAGAAGGCTTACCTGTTGGTGTTGTTTCATACTTTATATTCATATTATCAAACGCTTTTGCAACAGAAGCTGCAGCCCAGATATCAACATCTACATTTGATAGTTTTTTTATTTCAAACAACGCTTGTTTTTCTTGACTTAACAATTCTGCTTTTGCAATCGAGGCTCCGTCAAGATCTACACGAACACCATGAGCTCTCATGTCGATCAAACAAGGCTGTAGTCTGCATTCTAAATTATAAATTTTATGAAGATCTTGTTTCTCTATCTCTTTTTCGTTGTGAAAGTATAAATCATACGTTAATCGTGCGTCCATTTCTGCATACTTGCCTACATACATTGCCGGAACCTTGTACATCTCAGCTTTGGGATCAATACCTTTTGACTTTGCAAACTCCACAAGAACATCTTCGTTCTTTGTTTGTCCCAATTTATCTTTGGATAAACTGTTTAAAGTAAAAGAAAAACGATTTTCATCAATCAAAGCACTTGAAATCATGGTGTCATGTATTGTACCATTGACGGTTATGCCTGCATTTCGTAACCAACCTACATCGTAGGACGCATTGTGAAATATTTTAGGCATGGGATAGGACAAAGTTTTCTTTATCCAAGAAATAACTTTATCTTTTTCGTAGTTACCTTCTTCGTGAGCTATTGGGTAATACCCTTCCCAGTCTGCTGTGGCTAGAGCAAATCCAGTTATGTATCCTTTACCAGTAGCCCAACCTGCTCCGTGTGTCATCAAGTGTATATCACATGTCTCTAAGTCAACCGCTAGATAAGGAGCTTTGGACAGATCAGGAAAATTGTCGTCAGCAACCCACTCAGTCCATTTAACTTGATTATTCATTAACAACACTCTTTAATTTATTTATGTACCAAATAGATTTATCTAGATCCTCTTGTACTTTGCCCTTATGTTGATAGCGCCATAAATATTTCATAGCGTTTCCTTGCAAATAAAATTTAAAGCCTTCGCCCAAACAAGATGCAATAGCATCAATGCACTCTACGTCTCCCTGTTTATAATGAGGAGGATGGTTGACGTTATCAACTTTCATCTATGCTACTTTTTTTCTTTCGTTGTATTGCTTGAACACTCTATCAAAATTAAATCTATATTGCAAATCAGAACATATATAAACATACATAGTTTTCTTTGCTCTCGTACTACCAACATAAAACATTCGTATGATAGCGTCCTGTTCGTCCGAGTCGTTGCTTGTGTATTTATTATAAAATGGTTGCTCCATGTTACCAACTAAGACAGTGTTATCATCTTCACCACCTTTCATTCCGTGGATCGTTGACATCTTGATTGCAGGTTTTTTCGTAAATATATCAACCTTGTTTTCAATACAATCTTTTATATAACGGAACTTTTTTTTCCATTCTGGGTTGCTCACATTTGCAAAATGATCTTTCCAATCTATTGAAAAATCAAAACCAAACATTTCCTCCAGTTGTTTCCCATTGTACAATTGATCTTTGTCTAAACCTTCTAATTGTTTTGGCGTAAAGTTTTTTGGTTTGACTAATGTTCTGTATATAAGAAGCTCTGATTTAGAAACGTACTTACCTTCTTGTAAATTAAAATAACATTTTAAAGCCGATAATATTTTAGATCCTACAGGATAATGAACATAGCCTTTGGCCGTAGTTTGTTTGAACCATAATCTTCTTCTCATCATTATGTTCTTCATCTCGTTCATAATCCGTGAGCCGGTGACCATGATTGTCCAAGACTCACCATTGTCTACCGGTATTGACATGAAGCTTCCTGTGTACTGCAAGTAACCTTTGTCTTCTTTTTTTGCAACATACTTTTTTTGCTGTCTTGTTTTTATAGTTTCACTAATCAAACTTGCAAAGTCTATGTGCTCTTGAGACAGTCTATGTGACTCTGTCAAAGGAACGTTTTCACATACGTTCGAATACTTGTTTAAAAAATAATTAACTTCGCCGCCGTTCCAATCAAAGATTGCTTGATCGTCATCCCCTGCGATGTATAAATAATCAACAGAATTTTTATCCAACAGTTTGTCAATAACTTGCCACTGACACCACGAAGAATCTTGAGCTTCATCTAAGAACACAGCTTTGTATTTTTGAAACTGATTAATCTTTAAAGCAAATAAAATTTGATCTGTAAAATCGTGTAACTTATTGTTTTCTTTATACTTATGCCAACTTTCTACATAGTATTTAACATACTTCCATTTGTAGTTTCTTCCATTAATTTTAATAAACGACTGTTCTAAACTTGTGTTTGATACTCTCTGTAGATTGTATAAATTTAAAATAAAATTATTATCAAAGTCTTCTCCATATTCTTTTTTTACGTCACCTCGTTCTGACTTCGCCCAGTATTCGAAGTCTGATGGCTCAACTAACTTTGAACTCTCACCCTTTATGTATCGATTACATAGACCGTGAATCGTAGAAAATGATTCATACCCCTCTGTTTTTTTAAGAACACCTAAACGCTCTCTTACTTCGTCAATACCTTTGTTTGTAAATGTGATGTAACAAACATCTTTTGGATGTATTTTTTTCTTTTGTATAATGTTCATTAACTTTGTTATTAAATAATTTGTCTTACCTGTTCCCGGCGGACCAAATATTTTTTGTGCTTCTATCATTAAAACGCCCTTTCTTTTATAATTTCTTTTGGTTCAACATTGTCTCCTAAAAGATCAAACAATCTTGAGTCCACTACCCACACGTGAATAGTTTTTTTGTTTATGGTCTTCTTTGTCTGCTCTGCATTCAAACCCGGATTCTTAACTCGTTCTGTTTTTCCATCAATTTCTATTTCGTACGGCTTCTTTACAAAATCATATAACAGAGAAGATTCTCTTTGTGTGTCTTTAATAATTTTTGTTGACACTAAAGCAGAACGTAAGTCATCAAACTTAAAAAATATTTTATTTTTCTTTTCATCATAGAAAGAACTTCCTTGTAGTAAACCTTGAACATCATCTCCCCGTCCTGTGCCAGACAGCCAATCCTCAACTCCTTTATGTATTCTGTTGCTTCTTCCAACTCCTTCTGGCAATTCCATAATATCTAAATGTTCTCTCATGTGATGATTAATATATACATCAAAATCATCTGCACCCATTCGTGCAGGCTTAAAGTCTAAAGTTACACCAACTTTTTTTCTCCAATTCTTTTCTTCAAAAATGTCATCAACCTCTGCTTTCATGACAACACCGTTCTCAAATGTCACATAATAAAAAACAGGATCATCTAATACTTTATGTATCTGAGATATGTCTGTCTGATTATCATCACCATCCGTTGTCCGTGTTACGCCATACTTTCTTGGTATACACTCTTCACGATTACAATAACTTTTCATAGGCTCTTGCTTACACAGATAGTGATAGCTTGAAGTGCTCTCTTCATCTAGATGTTCTCCCTGTTCAGTGATAGAGTTTATCGAAGACTCTGTGTGACTTGTAACTGAAGAGTATATTCTAGATACCTCTGTCTGTGATAAAGGATCTGTCATGTATTTTTGATTTGCCTCTTGAAGCTTAGATAACCAATCTTCTCCGCTCTCTTCGTACATTTTTTTGTACATTACAGCCACGTTAAAAAGATACATATTACGACCACCTTCAGCACAACCACGGAGAGCTATGCAATTATTGCACGGAGGACCATCTGGAAATACAGTATCAGTTTTGATCACAAACTTATCTATTGATTCAACAAGTGTGCTCTCGTACAATGTAAAAAATTCTTGCAATGACAACTGTTTTACTTGCTCGTTGTTGTCCAACACCATTGCATAACGATCTGGATTATCCGCATTAAAGTATGGAGTGTTGACGTAGTTGCCAAAGAAACCTGTTGGTAATTCGCTTTGCTTTGGAAATATTTCTTGGCCTTTGAACCCAAGCAAAGATGCGGCCTTGTCTAATTTCTTTCTTAATGCTTTTGCTTTGACAGGATTTTTAAAAAATATGTAAACGTGAGCTCCACCACTCTTAGATTTAAAAACTGTAAAAGGAAGCTCTGCTCTTTTTATGCTGACAAGAAGTTGTCTGTGATCAAATCCTTTATAAGTATCAATGTCAATGCATCCCCAAAAACATTCGTGTTGTTTGTTAATTGGAATGACACCGATACTTTGAACACCATCTAAATGATTCTTCCATAGTATCTCGTCTTCAGACAACACCTCTCCCTCTGGCAGAGGCAAAGTTTTACAAGAACCTTTTGCTTTTCCTCTGGCGTCTACTTCTCCAGATGGAACGTAGGTACCGTAAGCGTTCTCGTTTCCTTTGAATACTTGTCTAATAAATAATCTATCTTTCATGAACCCCACAAAAAGAAAGGGCGGCTATCGCCGCCCTGTTCTAACTAAAACGCTTTCTTTTGTGAGACTTGCGCTTCGTCTGAATGCTCCACTTTCACAGCGTTTTTATTCACGCCTTGTGCAAAAAGTTTAGCGGCATCGTACACGCCTTGTGATTGAACTTGGCCAATCTTAAAGACCTCCCAACCAAACCACGTCCCTTTTGAATTGGACTGTGGTATAGTTTTTATTCTATACACATGACTGTATGATGGTGGTGTAAAAGACTTTCCGTCTGGACCTTGCATCTTAACTTGAAGCATCATAGAGTTCCACTTACGAGAAACTTTTCTTTGTGTTGATTTCATAGTAATCAAAGCTTGTTCAAAGCCTCCATCACCATCTAGAATCAATACAAAGTGATTTGCAGTCTCTTCTACAATGTTACCATTCGGTAACCTGTTTTGAAAACCTGCGTCTCTCGGAGCTTGACTAATGTCATAGTCAGAGTCGTGAATTGCAATAGGAGCTCCGCTCCCTGTGCCTCTCTCGCCCCACTCTATATACTCTCGCTTGTAGAAACAAGGAACGATATCGATCCCTTCTTCTCCGTCATAGAGTTTGCCACTAACACTATTATAGATCATGCCGGGTTCGGCACCCTCCACAAAATTGTTACTGGTCTTGTTGCACTGCGGCGATAGTTGGCTCAATACTTTTAAGAAAGGCAGTGCTAAGTCATCTGCGGAGTTCACGTTTTCGAGCCCCGATAATGATTCAGCGTCTGATATGATTGAGTCAAGACTAACTGCAGTGAGTGCTTGCCCGTTGTTTTTTGTTTTTGCTATTTTATTCATTGTTATTTTTTCCTTATAACTTTTGCTTGTCTACCCACAAACGTTTTAAATATCTCTTCTGGTGGTAGAGCCGCACCTTTTTCGTGCAGTTCCCTAAGAGTTGCTTTTAGAGTCATAGGCTCAACTTTTAAATTTTGTTCAACCTCATACCCATTTGCGGTGGCTAACTTGGCAAATTCCAACGCCTTTCCGTCTTCGTTACGTCCAAACCTAGCGGCAATCTCATTTTTAATGAGGTCACCAAGGTTGTTATCTCGAAGCCATTGATACGCCGTGGACCGTTGATCGGGGTCCTTTGGTATCGTAATTCCATAAAAATTCTTTATGTCAATTGAACTGCCATCATTCAGTTTCAACTGCGATAAATTTTTATCTTGCATCCATTCTGGAATCTTGACTTGTCTAATATCCAGAGCGTGCTCTTGTTTTTGTTTTAATAATTCTTTAAGTGAATCAATCTCTGCTTCTGTGTCAACTAACTCTTGACAAAGTACGCCAATTGTTGCGGCATCGTCGTTTGTGACTTGCTCTATTTCATCTTCTTTAAAATTGCTCTTCTCCATAATTCTCTTCTTTCTGATATAAGTTTACACTTAATGGATAATACTTAGCAGATTCTCGATCCCATTTCAACATCTTAAATTTACCGTTGTTGATATCGGAAACTACAGCACTAGTAGCAGCAATGATAGCAGGATCACCCACAAGAAGTAGATGATCTTCGTCATTAAAATTTTCAAGTTTCTTTCTAAGTTCATGTATAAGTGCACCGGCACTATACACCAACTGTGCTCTTTCTGTAAACAAAAATTTTACATCTCCAAAAGGTAATGCTTTCATCACATCCATTTTTGGCGTACCTCTTGATGTTCCCGGTGGTTCTTGCACACAGTAAACTGTCATATTTTTCTTTCTTGACTATTTGTAAATGTTTCTTATTATATATTCTTTAGAAAGAAAGACAATATATGAATTACAAGTTCAAAACGAAGCCGTACAAGCATCAGTTGACGGCTTTGGAAAAAAGTTGGGACAAGAAAAACTACGCGTTGTTCTGTGAAATGGGTACGGGTAAGTCTAAGATATTGTTGGATAATATAGCTATGCTGTATGATCACGGAAAAATAACTGCCGCTGTTATTGTTGCACCAAAAGGTGTTTATAAAAACTGGGTAGAACAAGAGATACCTAAACATATTCCCAAACACATACAATGCAGAACGTTTTATTGGGTGGCACCTAGTTCTCGTTCTAAAGATGATAAAGAAATGTTATCTCAATTATATTCAAAAACAAGAGATCCTCACCTTACATTTTTTGTAATAAACGTAGAAGCATTCTCTACTAAACCCGGTCGTGATGAAGCTGAAAAGTTTTTGTGGGCATATAAATCTATGATGGCAGTAGATGAAAGCACTTCGATTAAAACTCCGGGAGCTCAAAGAACAAAAAATATATTGTCTGTTGGCAGACACGCTTCATATAAAAGAATCATGACTGGTAGTCCTGTCACTAAAAGTCCTTTAGATTTATACTCTCAATGTAATTTTTTAAATTTTGAACTGTTAGGTCAAGATTCTTTTGTAGCGTTTCGTAATCGATACGCTAACATGCAGACGATAAACGTAAGTGGACGTTTTGTAAACATTGTTAGACCTTACGACAGCTACCGTAATTTAGCAGAGCTTTCTGAAATCGTGTCTAAATTTTCATACAGAATATTAAAAGAAGATTGTTTAGACTTACCTCCTAAAATATATCAACGAAGAACTATTGAGATGACGCCAGAACAAAGAAAAGCGTATGAGTCAATGAAAAGAATTGCATTGGCGGAACTTGATGGCAAAGTTTGTTCTACCATGAGTGTGTTGACACAGTTATTACGACTACATCAAATTACATGTGGTACGTTTAAAGCTGACGATGGCACAATTAAACAACTTAAAAACAACAGAATGTCAGAACTAATGTCTGTTCTTGAAGAGACAGACGGCAAGGTCATAATATGGGCAACTTACGTTGCAGACATAGAAAATATAGTTGCTTCTTTAAAAAAAGCTTACGGAGAAGCCTCTACAGTAGCATATTACGGTGCAGTGGATGCAAAGGTTCGCCAGAAGCAAATCACTCTGTTTCAAGAAGAAAACGGCCCTGCACGCTATTTCGTTGGAAATCCACAGACTGGAGGGTACGGAATTACTCTTACAGCGGCTAGCACGGTAGTATACTACTCAAACAGCTACGACTTGGAAAAAAGATTACAATCAGAAGATCGCGCACATAGAATAGGTCAAAAAGATAAAGTTAATTATGTTGATCTTATATGTGAAGACACTGTTGATGAAAAAATAGTAAAAGCATTACGTTCTAAAATAAATATTGCAAATGAAATATTAGGTGAAGAACTCAAAGAGTGGCTATAAGCAAACAACAAAAAGGTATACGTAACGAATTGCTCGCAGCAATAGAATTTTTATCTCGCCCTTGTAATCATGTCTATTATGATCTGGGAGGCAAAGGCCCTTGTGACCTTGTTGTGATAAATTCAAAGACTGGAACCATTGATTTGTATGATGTAAAAACACACAGCGAACGAATGGACAAAGGCAAGATGAGAAGAATTAACAGAACAAAAAATAAATCTGCGAAGAACTTAGCTGTTAAAATAATTTACGTTAAACAAGTCTCTGAAACACCCATACAATACTCAATAGAATAGATATTGCGGCAAAGGAAGCTGATGCTCCCATAAACCACGTCATCATCTGACGCAACTCAAACGTGTGTTTGTTTATCGTGTTTTGTTGTGCTTGCAACGTATCTAATTTTTCTTCAAAGATCTCATAGCGCAATTGACACTCAGACAGGTGGGCTTCTAAAGCTATTTTTGTTTCGTCGCTCATGTTGATAAACTTCTAAATACATCTTTTGCAAGAGCATCTCCTTCTTTTAATCTGTCACTGGCAGATTTTTGAGAAGACATTCCTGTTATTCCAGACATCGGTTGATTGCTTGTTTGTGCTTGTCGTACCACTAACGGTGGTCCGTCGGCCGTTGTTCCTAAGCTTCGAGCTGCAATTCTTTCTTGTGTTTCTTTTTGATTTACTTTAATTGCACCACGAACACTGTCCAAAGACTGCAGTAGTTCCATGTTTCTGTATTCTTGTTCTATCTGCATAGTTTCAAAACGAGGAAACAATTCAAAACGAGACACTCCTCTTTCTTTAGCAATATTTTTAAATCTTTGATCATTAAAAAATGTTCTCCATTTTGGAGGAACAAAACGTCCTCTAGACAATGTTTTACGAATATCTTTTCTTACTTTTCTGTCTTTAAATAATTTGTTAATTGTTCTTGATTCTAAACCTAAAATTTCAGCATCATTTAAACTTTTTTTTATCTTATTATAAGAACTAAAAGAATTTTCAACGTACTCTCTGTACGCTTCTTTCACTGTGTTTGGAGTAACATTAGAAGCAAATATTTTCTTTCCTGCCCTGCTTTTATCCGTAGCTATTTCTCTAAGGTGTGCATTAACTCCATAATTTAAATTATTTTTTAAATCCGCTTCATACACACGAATACCAGATAATAAAGCCATTAATTCGTCACCGAGTTTGTATTGTTTACCGTAAGGAGTCACATCTTGAGCTATTGCAGAAGCTACATTTGCTCCTTGCGTCAAGGCTCCGGGAGATACACCTTTTACAATATGCGCAAAACTAGCACTTATTCTGTAACCTATATCGTCACTGTCTTCCCATACTTTGCCTCCACCTTTTTTTGTGCCTCGATATGCATCAAACACTCTTTCTGTTAAAATAGCTTCATCTAAAAAAGGAGAAAATAGTGATTGAAAAGAACCTATGGCACCTTTTAAAAGACGATCTTCCATATCAAGTCCCATTTTTTTTCCTGAAGCCGTAGCTCCAAAAAAAGAATAAAACGGAGCTCTGATATAATCATAAGGATTCTGATAAGCGTAGTTCATGTAACGATATTTTACATTACCATCTTTTGTTTTTTCTTTTCCTAACATTATTAAATCGCTGTATTTGTTCCATTCAGCTACTTGAGATTCTCGTAAAGCATCGTATTGCGTCTCTGACATGCCCAACATTTTCATAGAATAAGATGCTAATATTGGTCCCGTAGAAAATCCCGCCATTTGACCCATTAATTTTCTTGAACCCATTTGTCTAAAAAAAGAATCGACAGCAGCGTCTCCAGTGTTCATTGCAAGTTCTCTTCCTGTAAGTGCAACTAAGTTTGCAGAAGTTCTTAGTATTTCAGCTGGAAAAGATATAAAATTACCAAAAGGCAAACGTCTTAATTCTTGAACAAACTTAGGTACAAACGAGTAATTTGGATATGTGTTTTTAATGTACTCAGCTGAAAATTCTTCTAATAATTCTTTTCTTCCTTTAATATTACCTTCAATATTGTTAATGTTTGGTCGACGTTTGAACAATTGAAGATGAGCTTTTTCAATAAGTTCTGCCACTTGTTTATCAGAATAACCTTTACCTACTTGAGGAATGGCTTGATCTAATTGTGATTTTGTAAATCTATATCCGTAGTCTTTCCAAAAATCGTCTCCTTTTGTGTAAAACTCTTGCAGTTTTTGAAAAATTTTTCCTGTTGGAATTGAAGCTGATTTAAAAGATTTAGAGTTATATATTTTTTTAAACAAATCATCTGTAGTAGTATAGCTTCCGCCTTCTTTCACTATGTCTTTTAACAAAGCGTCAATTTCATTTTGCACAACACTTCCTGTTGTCACACCAAGTTCATTTTTTCTTGCAGCATCTTTCGCTAAATTCTGTAATCCTTCGTTGGTGACACGTCCGTCAGGAAACAATTCATCTAAATGAGTCTTTAAAACATCTGTTACTGAAAAATTACCTTTACCAAACCCAAATGGATTACCAAAATGTCCGTTGTGTAATGCAAAAAAAGCAGCAGATGTAAAATTACGAATCTGTGTAACTGGACTTAATATAGTTTTACCAATTTGAGTTCCTGATTTTGCCATTAAAAAACTTTTGTACAAAGGGCTTTTAATTAAACCGTCGGTATAATTTTTCATACCATTAAATGATTTATTAATACCACTAGAAGTATAAAATTCTTTTCCTTTTAAAGGGTTTATATCATCAAAAATTCCAAAAACATCTTCTGCTTTTGCTTTAACAAAACCATCTTCTCCTACTGCTGGATTCACTCTTACTACGTCTATAGAATCTAAGTTTTTAATACCATATTCTTTGGCCATTTGTTGTCTTATGTCAGCTTCAATTATTCCTTGAACGTCTGCTTCATTGACTCCGTCATCTAAAAGTTTTCCTTTGCTTTTTGTTGGTTCAAACATAAATTTTTCTTGTCTTCCAAGACCATCTCTTCCAGCATTGGCCGCACCGTATTGTTTGTCCAAAGAAATGATATCATTCATAAACCGTTTTTGACCATATTGAGTAGCTAGTGCCATGTATTTGTTTTCAAAAGACTTTAAAGGATTCATTTCATACCCCAATAAATTCCTTAGACTTAAAGCGTATTTTCCCTCACCAAAATCTCTTCTTCTTAACATTTCTTTTTCAATACTTGTAAAATATTTATTGGGCATTTTTTCTTTTAAATCTCGTAAAGCGTAAAAAAAAGAGCCCTCACTTCCGTGCGTTTCTGCTTGATTAATTAACATTTTTATTTGTTTGGCCGCAGTGTTTTTTAACACCTCATCGCTCGTGCCTTTTCCACGATCTTTTTTTAAAATTTCAAATGCCTGTTTAATTGCAACTGCTTTTTTTTGTTCAAAATCTTTCCCTGTAAACCTAAAAGGAACGTTCCTGTCAAATGCTTTGTAGTAAGCCCCTATTTTTCTATCTAACAAACTTTTTATTGCTTCATTAATTTCTTCTCTTGCTATTATTTTTCCTTTTGAATTTTTAATAACAGGCGAAAATGTTTCAATCACACCTTTTTCAAATTCGTCTCCATAGTCTTTTAAATTTTTAATTGAAGATGTTAAATTGTCTAAGTCCTCTTTGTTTAGATTTTTAAATTTAGATTTAAAAGTTGCAATGGTGTCTCCTTTAGCAGCGGGGTCTAATGCTTCGTTAATGTCTTTAAACAAAGCCTGTTGACGGGTTAAAGTGACATCTCCATATTTTGATTGCAACAATTTTGTTACTTTTTCTATTTCTTTGTGGGCTCTAGGTAAATATAAATTTAAATCTCCACGAGTTGCTTTGATTACGTTTTCTGAAAGAGTAAACCTTTCGAACCCTTCTCTTGTCATTGATCCTTCAGGAGTAAACAATCTTCCCATGCCCTTTTTTATAGTTTGAAGCATAGTTAATTGATCGTTTTGCATAAATTTTAATTGACGCATAGATATAGGGTCAATTTTTTCTTTAAGAAATTTAACTCCATTTAAAGTTTTACGAGCGGCATTTCCTACTTGTTTAGCACCTAGTGCTTGAGCTACAGGATTTATAATAGGAGAAACAGCTGCTCCTACATATTTTGCTCCCGTCGCGCCACCTCGTAAAATGCCTTTTGCTGCAGGACCCACCGCTGTAGAAATAAGACCAGCAAGAGCTCCGCCTTCAATTCCGCCTAGTGCTTTTTGTTTTAAAACAGAACCAGCAAGCTCTCTTCCTGTTCTTCCTTCTTTTTCTTCTTCGTATCCCGTGTATAGACCAAAAGCTTCTCCCAGTGTTACGTCTCTAGCAGAACCAGTTACTGCATCAGCAACAATTGCTGGAGCACCATAATACCCCATTTTTGCAGCAGCTTTAGACCCAACAGAACCTTTCTGTGATGCAGCTCTCATGCCTTTCATGGCGCCTAGTTTACCGCCGATTTTTAAAGCCTGAGTGTAAGGAACACCGTACTGAACAGCAATTTCTACAAACTTACCAACACCATCCGTTACATTTATTCTAGGATAATTTTCTTCTAACGCCGTAACAAGATTTGTGTCGGCCGCATAGTCAACAAAACCTGCTCCTAGTTCTAGTATTGCTTCCGGTATTTTTAATACACCTGATGCTAAACCTAAACCAACTTTTTCAAAAACATTAAACTCTGGGCCTTTGGTTCCTTCTTCAGTACCTAGTAAATAGAACTTGTTGTCTTTTACCATTATAACATTCCATCTGTTGTGGCCTCATCTTCAGCAAGTGGCATTGTTACTTGAACATTATATTTTTTTTCAAACATGTTTAAATCTCTTTCAGTTTGAGCCTGCGCTAATTCCATTAATGCTTTTGGATCATCAGCAAGAAGCTGAACTACATCGTCACTTATGTAATCAGGAAGTTTTTCTCTTAATTCTTCAAACGACATCGGTTCAATTGCTGGAGTTCCTTGATTAATTAAAGGTTGTTCGGATTGAACTGCCATATCCATGTTCGCATTTCCACCGTACTGCATTCCAATTCGTCCACCTGATGCACTTGATTCTCTTAAATCTCCTACATAATCTGGATTTAAAGTGTTCGCGGTTAGTGTGTCGTCTGTTAAATTTGTATCTGAAACAACTCTTTCTCCTTGTAACGTGTATCCTGTTGAAACTTCAAACGCTTTTTCATAACTTAGCCCGGGGTTTTCGCTTTGTAATCTATTAATATTATTTCCAACATTTTCGTCCTCTGCTAATGTTAACGCTAAATTAGCATTGCTGCCTGATATACCTAACAATGCCTCACCAACTTCTTCTGTCGACATATCAGTGTTTTCAGCTAAATATTTAGCAAACTTGACTCGCTCTCCTTCATCAGTGGTGTCATAAGCCGCGTCTGTTCTATCTGCATAACGTTTGTAAACATCTTCCGCTCTTAAATTTTCTGCGTCGTATAAACCTTTCATAGGGTCTTGAAAAGATTTTGATATCATTTGTGTTAATGATTGACCTTTTTGAACAGGGTCTGCTGCCCCTATCCCTAATAAAGTGTTAGTTAATGCTTGTCTTTTTCTAGTGTCAGATAAACCTAGTTCGTCTTGAGACGCAAGTAAGTTGTCCATGTATTCTTTTCTAAATTCATCTGTTGTTTGATCCATTCCCATTAGACTATCGTCTGCTATAGAAGCAAGGCCTTGTTTGTTTGGATCCATGTCTGCAGAGCCACCATCATCAACACCATCATCAGTTCCTAATTCTTTTGTATCTTGAGAAGGCACCGATGCCATTAAATTTTCTTCTCCAAATTGTTTATTTATTTTATCAATGTCTTTGTTTATTTTTTTATCCACACGTTCCGTGTCAAGTCCTATTGTTTTGTTTTGAATAGAAGATTTAATTCCTTTTAAAGCGTTATTTATTGTTCTTTCTCCTCCAAATTGTTCATATACTGTTTCAATGGGAATTGAATATTTTTGAGCAAGATTACTAAGAATTCTATCATTAAGTTCTTGAGCGATTATTTGTTGTTGTTCTTTTGGCAAAGACAAAAAAGAATCTTTTAACCCCTTTTCGTCTAACATCCTATTTAAGTCTCTATAATATTCTTTCGCCGCTAAACTTAAAGAAGCAATATCTCCTTGATTTTTAATTACTACTGAATTGTTTCCATCAAATATAGCTTCTTTGGCATTTATAATTTGACCTTCTTTCGTAGTCTGTGAAATTAGGTCCCCACCTTTATTCAATTTTACCCGTCCGCCGACCGCGAACCCTTGTCTTTCGACTAACCCAGAAGATATTCCTGTGCCGTAATGATGGTACGGCGTGTGTGTAAATAATTTTCGGTTAAAAACTGACATTATCTCATTTGTCCTAAAGCTCTTCCAATTCCGACACCACCTATGCCTCCTTGAAATATGTTAGGCATATTTGGTTGTTGGAACATAGGCATACCAAGCGTTGCTTGTTGTAAGAACGATGCTTGGTTCATTGGTAATTGATAAGCGTTTTGAGCACGTTGAGCATCGTACCCTCTTCTTGTTTGTCCTAAATTAAATAACGCGTTAACGTCTCCTAATCTTTGCTGCTGCATTTGAGAACCAAGTCCAGACATTAAACCTGATGCGTTTTGTGCGGCTTGTTGTGATTGTTGAAACCCTTGATTATATATATCACCAATAGTGTTTCTCATTGTATTTGCTTGTTCCCCTTTTAACGCTGCGTCAAACACAGCTCCACGAGTTCCAGATCCTGCAAATGATCCAGATTGAATAGCTCTTTGATCAGCTTGTGCTTGTTGTAAACCAAATTGTTTGTTTAAGTCAGTCATAGTATTTTGTGCCACATTTTGTGTGTACGGATTCATAAATGCAGAAGCGCCTTGCGGTCCTGCGTATTGAGCTGCTTTCTCGATGTAAGGCACGTACGAACCAAGACCTTGCGTTAGTATTCCTGCTGCTCCTGATTGATACGGATCAAAACCCGGAGACATTGCTCCAGCATTAATAGGTCTGCTTGCAATGTTAGATGCTTGGCCAATTGTTTTTTGATAAGCTTCTTGAAGAAACTTAGGCATATTGGTGTAATCGCCAGCTGGTGTAGTCATAACTTTATCCTCTTCCTTGATTTTCTAAATTGTTCATCATACTGTACATACGTTTTGCACCTTCATTAATACTGCCACCACCTGCTGCTCGTACAGCATCAGCGGTCATTACAAATTCATTTTTTGCCAACATTGCTGGTACATCGTCTTTTCGTTCTTGTGCTCCCATAGGAATAAATCCGCCGCCTCTGCCATCCAATTGTTGTCCTTGTGGAACCGCTGGTGCTTGTGGAATACTACCAAGTCCGCCCATATTATAATTTGTTCGTTCCTCAATTATACCACCGTCTGCTTCTTTCGTCCTCATATAATTTTTCATTATTTCTTTCAGCATTGTTCTTGTTTCTATATCAGTTGCGCCCAACATATCTGCAACTTCTACTCGATGCTGAGGATTTTGCATGTCATACATTCCTCTAGAAGCTTTCATTACAGATAAGAATTCTCTGTTCAATTGATCGTAGCCGTCTGGAACAGCTGCTTCAACTTCTTCGTCACCTCTAAATAATCCACCTAAAAATCCATGAACTCTGCCGCCATCTTGATAGACTGCTGCTGGATCATAGTTTGCTTGAGCTAATGGATATTGTTGTTCTAGTTCGGATAGCGATTTGTTAAAACCACTGCCTGCTATTTTTTTCTCCATGTCTTTTTTAGCAAAATAGGACTCTAATGCTCCTGCACCGCCAAATAATAAATCTTGTAATGATACTCCAAGGTTTCCTTGTC
>TARA_R110001592_G_scaffold133335_3_pt1 | contig 26716 bp, 25 predicted proteins | sample TARA_R110001592 | Tara Oceans TARA_R110001592 (sample SAMEA4398387) | marine metagenome | biome: Polar Biome; feature: [SRF] surface water layer (ENVO:00010504); material: water (ENVO:00002006), including particulate matter (ENVO:01000060) such as... | depth 5 m | reverse complement strand
GCGTATGCGGTACAATATATGGTCGACAATAAGGAATTTGACCCGGGCAATCGAGTATTGCTTATTCATACCGGCGGCCTTCAGGGGCGGCGTGGCTTTGGCTTGGATTTGGGCGCGGCAGGTCGCTAGTCTGCCCAGTCGTCAGCGACCAAAAAGCGCCGTTGCTGTTGGGCGTTAATCAGCATGATGGGTTTATGAATCGCCATTTCTAGATGTTTATCTGTCAATAATGTTGCTGTATCGAATTCGGCTCCCAACCAGCTGGGTTTTTCGATATACCGCCAGCTATTTTGTTTGCCAGATTGTGACTGCGCTAATTGGAATGCGCTGGTGCTGAGCCAATCGCCCCGTTGGTGATTGGGGTTGAGGGGCGGGTTCTGGCCGTCCTCGAGATTGGCGTGGAACAAAATGCCACTCACTTGCAGTTCTTGCTCAATATTATCGATGCCCAGTTGCTTAATAACGGCTTGGCCTGCCTCGGTGTGAGCAAGTGGCAATTGGTGTTGGGTGAGCCTGGCAAGTTTGCGGTCTAGTCGGTCGGCGCGATTGGGGCCAAACCATTGATCCAGATCGGGTGCCTTGTGCTTATTGGGAATACCAAGAAAGAATTTTACCGCGAGTTCAAGGTGAATGTGGCGTTTGGATATTCGGCAATAATAAATTAGGTCAAACTCTCCCAGCGTCAGCTTGCCGTCTCGAACGGGGATATTATGGGCGACCAGTTCGGTGTCGGGGTCCTCCAGCAGAAAGAAATGCCATAAGCTTTCAAATACCAATCCTAGCCGCGTGCTGTGACAGTGTTGGTGTAGATACTTTTTAAGAGCGAGATCGTTGGCATCAAGCTTTTGTAACCAGTCAAGACGATAAGCAGTTAATGGTAAGTTCGGGCGGCGGATGGGCGCGATTGGGGCCGCTATTTCGTTAATAAGCGTTTCGCTAAAGCAGCTCCAAGCTAGGGCGCGAACGAGGTGAGACTTAAAATAGGGCAATGTGGCAGCAGTGATGGTCAGGCTCCATAGGTCAACTTTGACTTTAAGGCAGGTGATCTTGCTAGAAATCTGCGGGTTTTTACTTGCGGCTTAGCGTTGTTATGTCCCAAACTCGCCAATGGCGCCCAACTGGCCCGCGCTTTTAGTACAATGAGCGCCCAATAATCGACAGTAGGTACTATGGAACAGTTTCGCAATATAGGTGTGATAGGGCGCGAAGGCAACGGTGTTGCTGAAACTCTAAGGCGCCTAATTGAATTTCTTCAGGTCCGAGAGTTGGGTGTAGTGCTTGACGAAGCGGTGTCCGAATTACTAGATGATCACGATCTACGAGTGAGTTCACGCCGTATGATTGGCGAGGTCTGTGATCTTATTATTGTTGTTGGTGGTGATGGTAGCCTGCTCGGCGCAGCCAGAACATTGGCTCGCCACAATGCGCCTGTTCTTGGTGTAAACCGCGGACGCCTTGGGTTTTTAACCGACATTTCTCCAGATGAAATAGAAACCCAAGTTGGCGCAGTGCTAGATGGCCACTACCGGCTAGAGCAGCGATTTTTACTGGATGTTGAAGTGCTGCGCGACGGCGAACCTGTCGGTCGCGGCGACGCGCTTAATGATGTAGTACTAAACTCCGGTACCTCCGGTCATATGATGGAGTTTGAGTTGTTTGTTGACGGGGAGTTTGTGTATCGCCAGCGCTCGGATGGTTTAATTATCGCGACACCAACGGGTTCAACAGCCTATGCGCTGTCTGCAGGTGGTCCAATAATGCACCCGCGCCTTGATGCGATTGCCATTGTGCCGATGTTTCCACATACCCTCAGCAGTCGCCCGATAGTGATCGACGGAAAAAGTGAAATTAAAATGGTGGTTGGCCGCGGGAATGTGGTTCATCCGCCGGTAACCTGTGACGGTCAGGTGAAGATTACGTCCCAGCCTGGCGATGTTATCTATGTGCGTAAAAAGCCGCATAAATTGCGCTTGGTGCATCCCTTAGATCACAGCTTTTATGCAAGTTGCAGAGATAAGTTGGGCTGGGGAACGCATATCGGTAAAGAGGATTCAGATGTCTGAAGTAGTGGGTTTACGCTTGCCCTTAAGTACAGATTTAGCGAGATTTTCTTTATTACTTTGGCAGGATTCAATACCTCACCGTATCGCCGAAGAGCGTGGTATGCAGGTGCTTTGGGTTGGCTCGGAACATCATGCGGCGCAGGTAAAAACACTTTATGAGCGCTTGCAGGCCGGCGATCCAGAACTTGCGGCAGTCACTATTGAGCGCCGTCGTGTGGGGCCTAAGCGAGCTTGGTATCGCCGTTTCTTCAGCGTGCCTGTGGTGGCGATACTACTTGTTTTGAGTTTTCTCGGGGCATTGTTGCCCGCTCTTGATCGCGACTATCAATACTTGCCCTACCTGAGCTTTTATCAACTCTATATTGTTGATGGCACCCTGCGCGGCGATTGGCCGATTGGACAGTTGTGGCGAGTGATTACCCCAGCGTTTTTGCATTTTGGCGTCATGCATATCGTGTTTAATAGTCTTTGGCTGTGGGAGCTGGGAGGTATGATCGAGCGCCGTCAGGGCGCGGTGCGGATACTCGGATTAGTCTTGCTCGTTGCGGCGGGATCGAATATTGCGCAGGCCATCAGCAGCGTGTCTTTATTTGGCGGCATGTCTGGTGTGATATACGGCTTATTGGGCTATATCGTGATATGGAATCACTTGCGGCCTACTCAGGCTTTTCCGCTGGCGAAAGGCGTTGCGATAGTGATGGTGGTGTGGCTATTAATTTGTATGGCTGGCTTCACAGAGTTATTGGGTCTTGGTTCAATTGCCAATACAGCCCACGTTAGCGGTTTGTTGTTGGGCTTTGTTCTAGGGCTAGCGGCCGCGCTGCTAGATCGCAAACCGATATAAGTTTTGGTATATAATCCGTGACCGCTATTCAACGGCGGTGATAGACGGTAGTGAAAGAAGATAGTGAGAGCAGTGATGGATTATGAGCAGTTAGTCGACAAGATCACCCCGACAATTTACGAAGGGCTCAAGCGCGCGGTAGAAATAGGCAAGTGGCCAGACGGTCGAGCAGTGACGCCTGAGCAGCGCGAGCATTGTATGGCTGGAGTCATTGCCTACGATTTAAAGGCCAAGGCAGAAGAAGAACGCGTCGGTTTTATAGACCGTGGCAGCAAAGCTGAGGGTGAAGTCTGTGGCGATGATCACAGCCATGACGAGACCGGCAAAGATCAAGTATTAAAATGGGCGGAATAATTAGATGAGCATATCCGCTCTAGTCGGTCCTGTCGCAAAAATGAAAACCCAGTTGGTCGATGATCTAGCTGTTTATAGCATGCCAATTGGCGATGAGCTGCTTGGCATGAACGCCTTAATTGGCCGTACCTTGCGGTTGGAGTTTCGGCAGCAGATTAATTGTGTGCACTGCGGAAGATTGACAAAAAAGAGTTTTAATCAAGGCTATTGTTATCCTTGTTTTCAGCGTTTAGCGCAGTGTGATATTTGTATAATGAGCCCTGAAAAGTGCCACTATTTTGAAGGTACATGCCGGGAGCCGGAATGGGGTGAAAGTCACTGCCTAATCGATCATATTGTATATTTGGCAAACTCTTCAGGTGTCAAAGTGGGTATTACCCGGGGTACCCAGGTGCCCACCCGCTGGATTGATCAAGGTGCGGTAGCCGCGCTGCCAATATTTCGGGTCAGTAATCGTTTGCAGTCCGGTTTGGTTGAGACCTTATATAAATCTCATGTTGCGGATAAGACCAGCTGGCAGGCGATGTTAAAAGGTGAGCCCGACGAAGTGGATTTAGCCGCGCGCCGCGATGAGCTTTTTGAGCTTTGCCAGCCCGGTCTTAAGGAGTTGCAAGAGAACCATGGTCTGCAGGCAATTCAAGCGATTAGTGATATTCCGGTGCAGCATATTCATTTTCCGGTCGAGACCTATCCACTCAAAGTTAAATCATTCAACTTAGATAAAGTGCCGGTAGTTGAAGGCACTTTGATCGGCATAAAGGGTCAGTATCTGATCTTTGACACTGGCGTGATTAATATTCGTAAATACGCCGGATACCATATTGAATTACGCAGTGAATCGTAGAGATTCAGGAGTTGTTTCATGCGCGATGCGCAGCCTAGCACTATCTTTTTAAGCGATTACAGCGTCCCTGACTTTTTAATCGATAGCACCACCTTACGATTTGAGTTGGGGGAAGCTAGCAGTCTCGTGCGCTCAGTTCTTGCGCTCAGGCGTAACCCGGACGCTGCCAGCGAAGATGCGCCATTGCAGCTTCATGGTACCGAACTCGAGCTGGTTTCTTTGAGTATTGATGGCCGCCAGTTAGATGATAGTGAATGGTCGCAGAGCGGAGAGCAGCTGAGCATAGCCAATGTGCCGGCTTCCTTTAGCTTGTGCTGCGAAACCCGTCTTCGACCGCAAGATAACACGTCACTTGAGGGCCTTTATAAGTCTAGTGGTATGTTTTGCACTCAGTGCGAGGCGGAAGGTTTCCGAAAAATAACCTATTACCTCGACCGGCCTGATGTAATGTCGGTGTTTACCGTAGAGATTATTGCTGACCAGTCGCGGTATCCGGTATTGCTGTCTAATGGCAATCTCATTGAGACTGAAAGCTTGGCGGACGGCATTCACAAAACCGTGTGGCACGACCCTTTCCCCAAACCGGCGTATTTGTTCGCCCTGGTTGCTGGCAAGCTTGCGGTGGTCGAAGACCAGTTCCTGACGACAAGTGGGCGCAGTGTCGATCTCAAAATTTATGTTGACGAAAAAGATCTCGATAAATGTGATCACGCCATGTTATCCCTCAAGAACGCAATGCGCTGGGATGAAGACGTTTACGGGCGCGAATACGACCTCGATATATTTAATATTGTGGCGGTAGACGATTTCAATATGGGGGCGATGGAGAACAAAAGTCTAAATATCTTTAATACCTCCTGCGTGCTAGCCAAACAAGAGACCACTACCGACGCCGGATTTCAGCGGGTGGAAGGGGTTGTCGCCCACGAATATTTTCACAACTGGTCTGGCAATCGCGTCACCTGTCGAGATTGGTTTCAGTTGAGTCTTAAGGAAGGCTTCACGGTATTTCGGGACTCGGAATTCTCTTCAGACATGGGCTCGCCAACGGTTAAGCGGGTTGAAGACGTGACCTTGTTGCGGACCGCGCAATTTGCCGAAGACGCGGGGCCGATGGCGCACCCGATTCGGCCCGACTCGTTTATAGAAATTTCTAATTTTTATACTGTTACGATCTATGAAAAAGGCTCGGAAGTCGTGCGTATGATTCATACCCTGCTGGGGCCTGAATTATTCCGCAAAGGCAGTGATTTGTATTTTGATCGCCACGATGGTCAGGCAGTGACCTGCGAAGATTTCGTCTTGGCGATGGAAGACGCCAGCGGCATCGATCTTAAACAGTTCCGTCATTGGTATTCCCAAGCGGGTACGCCACGCTTGCACGTCAGCGGCATATACGATGAACAAGCACAAACGTATACATTGGTGGTTAAGCAGTCTTGTCCATCAACGCCCGGTCAGACCGAGAAAGCGCCTTTCCATATTCCCTTGGCGGTGGCGCTAATCGGTGAAGCGGGTCAGCTTGCTCTGCAGTTAACAGACGCGGCGGCTAATATCGAGTCGCCGGATAATACCGAACTGGTGCTCAACGTCACCGAGCCTGAGCAGCGGTTTGTATTTGCAAATATTAAAGAAGAGCCGGTGCCGAGTTTGCTACGAGGGTTTTCTGCGCCGGTAAAACTTGATTTTGATTATAGCGGCGCTCAGTTGTTGCGCCTTATGCGCAGTGACAGTGACGGCTTTTGTCGCTGGGATGCCAGTCAGCAGCTTGGCTTGGTAGAAATTAAACGGGCGATTACGGCCTTAGCGTCGGGTCAGCAGGTCTCGCCTGACTCTGAGTATGTAAGCGCATGTCGCGAGTTACTGGCAAATACATCGCTCGATGCGGCGATGGTTGCGCTGATGCTGCAGTTGCCCTCAGAAGCTTACTTGGCAGAAATTATTCACCCAGTCGATGTCCATGGCATTCACCATGCCCGCGAAGCTTTGCGCAAAGCCCTGGCAACTGCGCTTAGCGATGAATTTAGTGCCTGTTATTCTCGTTGTGAAAGTGACGAGGCCTATGCGCCAGACGCGGCTCAAATTGCCCGTCGCAGCTTAAAGAATACCGCGCTCTCATATCTGATGTTGTTAGATGATGCACAGTCTATCGCCTTGGCAGTTCGCCAGTACGAGAGCAGTAGCAATATGACTGACCGCCTTGCGGCGCTAACGTATTTAGTAAACAGCACTGCGGCTTACAAGGCAGAGGCATTGCTGCGCTTTTATCAGCAGTGGCAGCATGAACCCTTGGTGATAAATCAGTGGTTTCAGGTGCAGGCCATGTGTCGCTTGCCGGGCACCTTGGAAGTCGTGCAGGGGTTAATGTCGCATCCGGCTTTCGATATTCGCAATCCCAATAAGGTGCGCGCATTGATTGGGGCCTTCTGCGGCCAAAACGGGGTTAATTTCCATCGTGAAGACGGCGCTGGCTACCGTTTTCTAGCAGATCAGGTCTTATTACTTAACCGCAGTAATCCACAAATAGCGTCTCGATTGCTGGTGCCGCTGACTAAGTGGCGTAAATACTTGCCGTCGGCTCAGCAGCTTATGTGCTCAGAATTACAGCGCGTGCTTGCAGATCCAGAGCTGTCTAGTGATGTCTATGAGGTGGTGTCAAAAAGTTTGCAGGACTATCAGTAAAAAGATCTAAGCAGCCTCCAGCTGGGTTTCATTGTAGGTACGACTTGGGGCACACCGCAGTAGCGGTAATGCCTCATCGTTGTGCTTGCTGAACTCGATTTTTCCTGTTTTGTTTGTTTTGTAATAACCATTAAAATTGTTATAACATTATATACTTAAGTTATAAGCATCTGATTTTAAAGCTTTTATTCTAATTTTTGAATGCTTTGTGATACAGTTGCGCGCTTGATTAGACTCGAATTGATGAAAATGATGGATCTGGACCTAAAAGCATTAAACGCTGAGCTGCGCCACAAGTCGGCTGCCGATATTATTAAATGGGCAATGTCTCTTGGCGAACCAATGATGGGTTCAACTAGCTTTGCACCGAATGCTGCGGTGATGCTTAAACTCATTACCGATGTGGCGCCAGAAATGCCGGTGGTCTGGGCAGACAGCGGTTACAATGTGCCGGATACGTATCGGGTTGCTGAACAGTTGAAAAAGCTGCTGAACCCCAACTTGAAATTATATATTCCCGAGATCACTGCTGAGCATCGCAATGCCATTATGGGTGGTATCCCTCACCCTGACGATAATCCAGATTTACATAAAGAGTTTACTCGGCAGGTAAAATTGGAGCCGTTTAGTCGCGCGTTTGCCGATTTAGCGCCAAAAATTTGGGTGACGGGTATTCGCAAAGAGGAAACCGCGTTTCGTCAGAATTTAGATATATTGTCGTGGGATGGTCGCGGTATTTTAAAAGTGGCGCCTATTTTTTATTGGACTGAAGCTGATGTGTTGGCGTTTATGGCAGAGCATAAATTGCCCTCGTCTAAGCATTATTTTGATCCAACTAAGGTGGCAGAAAATCGCGAATGCGGCTTGCACACCTCAGCGTAAACTCCTTTGGCCAGCTTTGGCTGGCCTACAAGTCTTCCTCCTTTCCGTCATTTTCGTTATCCTGCCGCCTCTGAGTTAAGGTTTACCGTCATGTATTCTGTCTTGCGTCATATATTGTTTTGTCTGCCCACCGAAACCTCGCATCATCTGTCTTTAGGCTCCGTTTGGTTGTTGCAAAAATTGGGTTTGAGTCGTTTGTTTGCTAAACCAATGGTCTCGTCACCACTTACCGTGATGGGTATAGAATTTCCTAATGCTGTGGGTTTGGCCGCGGGCTTAGATAAGGACGCCAAGTATATAAATGGCCTGTCGGCTCTAGGGTTCGGCTTTATAGAAGTGGGTACGGTAACGCCAAAGGCGCAAGCGGGTAACCCTCAGCCGCGTCTGTTTCGCTTGCCGGAAGCGGAAGCGATCATCAATCGTATGGGGTTTAATAATCTAGGGCTTGAACATCTACTTGAGCAGGTTAAGGCTAGCGGATTTAAGGGTGTACTTGGCATTAATATTGGCAAGAACAAGGACACCCCGGCTGAGCATGCAGTTGACGATTATTTGATAGGTTTACGCGCAGTTTATTCCTTCGCCAGTTATGTCACCGTGAATTTGTCCTCTCCAAATACACCGGGTTTACGGGATCTACAGTTTGGCCAGCCCTTGATTGATTTACTCGGCGCGCTTAAAAAAGCCCAGTTAGAGCTGGCTGAAAAATATGGTCGCTATGTTCCTATGGCGGTGAAAATTGCGCCGGATATGGCGGAAGATGATATTCGTCGCGTTGCCGAGGTGTTTGTGGAGCAGGGCATAGATGGTGTGATCGCCACTAATACTACGATTGCGCGGGATGCCGTAGCTGGGCTTCGCCACGGTGCCGAGGTGGGCGGTTTGAGCGGCCTACCGGTTCGAGATAGTTCGACTGCGGTTATTCGAATTTTGGCAGACGCATTACAGGGGCGCCTGCCTATTATTGGGGTGGGCGGTATTAGCGATGGTGAATCCGCAGTGGACAAAATTGCAGCCGGGGCGTCGCTAGTACAAATATATACTGGCTTTATTTACCGGGGTCCGGCACTTATTGCTGAAGCCGCTAGTGCGATCGCAAATATAGAGGCCGCGTAGTGGCTATTGATAGCGCTTTAATAGAAGCATTCACTGTCGCGTTCGCCACCTTCTTTGCGACCATCGGTCCGGTTGATGTGGCGGCTATGTTTGCGGCATTGACCAGTGGCTTGTCTGCAAAAAAGCGTCGTCGTACGGCCGTGCGTGGAGTGTTAATTGCCGGAGCTATTTTATTGGCATTTGCACTGTTGGGTGAATTTATACTCAGTGCTATGGGTATCTCGCTTGCGGCCTTGAGAGCGGCGGGTGGGGTTTTGCTGTTGTTGATTGGCATTGAATTGGTGACAGTGAAGGGTAGTGGCGCGACCACAACCACCCTTGAAGAAGATCAAGAAGCAGAGGCGCGTAGCGATATTGCGGTGTTCCCGCTAGCTACACCGCTGATTGCTGGGCCGGGGGCGATAGGCGCGGTGATCTTATTGATGGCTCATGCCGATGGTGATCTTTTGGAGCAAACGGCGGTCGTCATCTCCCTGGTATTCGTGCTGGTGGTGACGCTATTGTCATTACTACTCGCGAGTCGCTTACAGAATTGGCTGGGGGTTACTGGCATGCATATGATTAGCCGGGTCTTTGGTGTGCTGCTGTGCGCTCTGGCGATGCAGTTTTTGTTTGACGGTATCGCGCAGAGCGGTTTGTTATCGGCAGTGGCGGCACACTAAGGCCGCCGATTAGCGTTAGCTTGTGAAAGGGCTGCCAATTGCCACCGCTTCGGGCCCATCAAAATGCATTTTCGCCTGGCGGATAGATATAGTGCACATTGGCTTTTTGGGCAATCCCAACGCCCTGAGTTGCAAGGCTAAGGGGTGATGCTCACCAATTTTAGGTGGACTGCCACCTAATTTAAAGGTGAGGCCTTCACCTTCTGTTATACCTATAGTCTTCCATGCTAGATTGTCACGAATGGCTAACGACGGAGCTGCTTGCGGCTTAGCGCTGGTTTTGGCACCTGTTGCGGCATCGATGGCAAACACTAGCTCACCGGCATCACTGAATTTTGCCGACGCGGTTTTCTCTCCAAATTGGATATCGACATCAGTCACCCATTTTGGAAACCCCCAAATAAAGCGACCGGCATGGGTGGTGAATCCCTGATTTACCGGCATACGGTACACATAGTTGCCCAGTGAGCCTTTGAACATGCGCCAAATGGTACCAATAACCGGCAGCGGTTTTGGCTCCCCAGGGGTGGTGACCGGAAATACAATCGCCGCTTCGTTGTAGTCACCAAGGTCATTTTGCTGATAGTCGACACCAAGTAACTGCATCAGCGCCTTGCCTGGCCATATTTCAACCACCTTAAAGCCACTGGCGGCGATCAATTGCTGTGCTTTTTTGGCATCAACCACAAAAACATTCATCAACATCGCTGCGGCACCGACCTTGACTGGCAGGGTGATTTCTTGGCCAGCGATGAGGTAGGTTTGCGAATTAACTTTAGAGCAGTGCTCATTGGTAATTTCTTTGCCGCTAGCGCTCGGAACGGGCGCTTCCTGACATATAATCGCGGTATTGTGCATGAAGGATTTACTCCTTGTTATTATGTATGGCTCAAAAGCAGTAGGTGGTAATGATAGTGTAACCTAGCGATGACGCAAGGCTGATTACAATGGCGTAACTTCTGCTGTATGAGTGCTGCGTGAGTGTTGTCTTAGCGGATTTAGCGTTAATATCACGGCAGTCTAAAACAGGGTGGCGAGCTCTATCCGAAATTAAGGGAATAAAGAATTATGACTAGAAAACTATCTGTTCGTGTAAAGGACAGCATTCTGCTCGCTGCGTCTAAGGGGCTTGGTCTCAATGCGGTGGCAGATACCTCCGGCCGTAGAATTAGTATGGCAGAATTCGGTGTGAGAGGGTCTTGGCGGGCTTTGCAAACGACGTTCGCTATGTCTCCTCATGCGCTGAAATGCCTATTGCAAAGACGCAAGCCTACGCCAGTAGAACTGCGAGAGTTATTCGAGTCCTTGGGCGCCACGTATATCAAATTTGGACAGTTTATTGCTAGTTCGCCGTCTATATTCCCTAAAGATTACGTGGATGAGTTTCAGCACTGCTTAGATCAAACACCATCGCTGCCATTTAGCAAAATTCGCCGCATTGTAGAGCAGGATCTCGGTCAACCGATTTCGGCAGTGTTTTCTGAGTTTAACGAAACCGCGCTGGCATCAGCGTCGATTGCGCAGGTGCATGCAGCCAAGCTGTTGTCTGGCGAAGATGTGGTTGTAAAGGTGCAGAAACCTGGCGTTCAAGCTATTTTGACCACCGACATGAACGCTGTTTATCTGTTGATCCGTCTCTTTGAGCTTATTCTGCCGAATACGGATAAAGATGCGGTTGCCGGGCTGGTCGAAGAAATGTATCAGTCCATGATCGACGAGTGTGATTTCTTTAAAGAAGCTGAGAATCTTCGTCTGTTTAGAAAATTCCTAAGTGATAGCGGCAATGACGTGGTTTTAGCACCGAAACCCTATCACAGTGCCTCCGGCGGTAAGGTGCTCACAATGGAGCGTTTTTACGGGGTGGCGCTGACTAATGAGGTTGCGATGGCGAAGGGCGCGTTTGACCCTGCGAGTAGCTTGTTTAATGCCCTAAATACTTGGTTTGCAAGCCTGACTCAGTGCCCCTTCTTTCATGCCGATTTACATAGCGGAAATCTGCTGATACTAGCCGACGGTAAGGTTGGGTTTATTGATTTTGGTATGGTTGGTCGAATTCAGCCAGAGGCGTGGCAAGCCATTTTTAGTTTGTTTATGGCAATCAGTGAAGAAAACTATCAGTTGATGGCAGAATCCATGGTGAGTGTCGGTATTACCCGCGACAAGGTCGATGTTGAGTCGCTTACCCTCGATATTCAGAAATTATTCGAAGGCTTAAATGCCTTAGATCCACAGAAAGTACTTGAGAATCGCACCGGTGATGGTATTAATTCATTGCTTAGCGAGCTTGGTGAGATTGCCAGAAAGTACGGGATTCGCTTCCCGAGGGCCTTTACCATGTTGCTCAAGCAATTTTTGTACTTTGACCGCTATATGGACTTATTGGCCCCAGGTGCGGATATTTTTCAGGATGACCGGGTCGATTTCTACCTAAATTAAACCAGGTTAGGCTTAATCCAAGTCCACGAGACGTCTGCAGCGTCAAAAGTGGCTGATGCCTCTTCGGCATTAGCCACTTTCCTTCCAACTGAGAGCAGTCATAAGCGGCTGACGGTCTCTTTCCTTCTCTTTATATACCACTTGCTGGCAAAGTCGCGGCAGAGTGGTGCTTTCAGTAAGTAGATCACACTATTCATTCTGTAGGCATATTGCCTGTAGAGTTGTGGCATAGGGGTTTCGCAACTACAGCAGCTGTAAATCGAGATTAACGGAGTAAATGCTGATACTTTTTAGTAGGGGCATGAAATATGGCGACATGGAAATGCTCTTGTGTTGAAGCAATCTACTAACGCGATGCCCTTTATGGCGCTCTTCGCTGCAAATACGCTAGTGTGTTTTGTACTGATGTTTATGATGACGGCGTATTTTGTATCTAATAGCGGTAGTGGTGATCACAGCTACAGCAATGTTGGTGTTCTAATTGGAAAGCTAATGCGTGCGTCTAATAGTGAAGCCGAGGTCGTCAAGGTGATTTCGTCCTTGGCGCTCGATAATGATATTGGCGCAGTGTGTCTATATGCGGGCGGTTCCAGCTCATTCACTTTGCTGGCGCAAAGCCAGTACGCTGCTAGGGACATTGCGTGCGATGCTGAGCTTGGGGCTGGGAATCAAGGCGGAATATTGGTTCTTGAAGAAACGATAGATTGGCGTGCTGTAGACGGAGAGGTGGCCTCATATAAATTGATCATTAAACCTCGTCATGAAGGGGTGTCGCCGTATCTACTTATGACTATGTGGGGCACATTGTTATTGGTTTTGTGCCTATTGTGGGCGTGGTGGCTCTCCACCCGCGCGTCGCGGAGGATGATGGCACCTGTCTACCGGCTACTTGATGTGATGAAAATGGTAACGGAAAGTAGAGATTATTCGATACGTGCTGATGTCATAAGCCATGATGCATTTGGCGCTCTATCAGAAAATTTTAACGCTATGATCGCTGATGTCGAAAGTCGAAATCATGAGATTGTCACCGCGCGCGGTGAACTTGAAGTCAGAGTGCGGGAAGTAGATATAAGTAATCGTGAGTTAAGTAATGCCTTGCTGCGCTTAAAATCTACCCAGCAGAAGTTAATTAGCAATGAAAAAATGGCTTTGCTAGGTGGTCTGGTTGCCGGAGTGGCCCATGAGATAAATACCCCTGTAGGTATTGGTGTTACCGCAGCGTCTACCTTGCTGGAAAGCACTGATAGCGTCAGCAAGAAATACGCGCAGGGTGAGCTGACAAATTCCGCGCTACTGCAGTATATAAAACATGCGACAGCCGCAGCAGACATTATTCTGGGGAATTTGCATCGTGCTGCAAGTCTTATTCAGAGCTTTAAGCAGGTCGCCGTTGATCAGAGTGCTAGTGATGTCCGTACATTTGATTTAAAAGAGTATTTGAGTCAAGTCTTGTTGAGTCTGCGGCCACAGCTTCGTAAAACTAATTTAAAGTGTGAGTTTGACTGCCCTAGCGATCTAGAAATTCGCTCTTACCCCGGCGCATTATCGCAGATAGTGACTAATTTTGTTATGAATGCAATTGTTCATGCCTTTGAAAAAGATGATGAGGGCACATTATTGCTTCAGGTTAGCGAATGTGAGCATGACGTTATTTGTATCCGCTTCAGTGATGATGGTCGAGGTATTTCGCCGGAAAATCTTACTCGAGTTTGGGACCCTTTCTTCACCACTAATCGCAGTGGCGGCGGGAGCGGCTTAGGACTTCATATTGTCTATAACCTCGTTACGCAAAAGCTTTTCGGCAATATAGAAATTGAAAGTACAGAGGGGGAAGGCACAATAATTAGCCTCTTCTTAGGGAAAGATGTTGGCGAGGTAAGGTCTTATGAATAATTCAAAGGAGCATGAAGTGGTATCAGACCCGGATACATTGAGCCTTGCAGAAGAACCTACTGAGGGTCTTGTTGGTGCGGGCGCTAAGCCTTGGAAGCTACTTATCGTCGATGATGAACAGGTGGTGCACACGGTAACTCACCTTGCGCTAGACGGTTTTAATCTCGGTGGCCGGGGCTTGGAGTTTTTAAGCGCATATTCGGCTGCGGAAGCGCGCCAAGTATTGCATGCGAACCCTGATGTCGCGGTGATACTGCTCGATGTCGTTATGGAAACAGATCGAGCGGGCCTAGATCTGGTTCATTATATTCGCCGTGAGCTAAATAATAGGATGGTACGTATAGTGTTACGCACCGGTCAGTCGGGGCAATCACCCGAACAAGAGGTTATTACTCAGTACGATATCAATGACTATAAAGAGAAGACTGAGCTGACTCGGCAGAAGTTATTCTCTACTGTATACACAAGCCTTCGCTCGTATGGTGACATATTTGCGCTGGAAGAAAACCGAAAAGGTTTGATGAAGGTGATCTCAGCCTCTGCAACAATATTTGAAACCAGAGACATATCACAGTTCTTCGAAGGTGTTCTAGAGCAGCTAACGGCACTGCTGTATTTAAATAGTGACGCTGTTCTTATTAACGCCTCGGCTATGCTTGCCCATCCAGAGGTCGAGCGCTTGCAGATAATGGCAGGTACCGGCAAGTTTAAAAATTACACCGGTGAGGTTAATCTAGACTCTTTTGAAGAGTCTGTTGTTGAGCGGATACGTTATGTGTTGACATGCAAGAAAAGTAATTACGGAGATAATTATTGGGTAAGCTACTACATTACAAAGTCGGGTCTTGAACAATTGTTATATGTTTCGGCCAAGGATGTTTTCTCAGTGCCAGACATTCAGATGATTGAGCTTTTTGTTAAAAATGTCGCTATTGCGCATGAAACGATCGCTCTATTAGAAGGCGACGGATAATGACAGATATCTATAATAAGGCCCAGAATAAAATGGCTGACAACGACGATTTAATTCTCGCAACTGAGCATAATATTATGCTGGATCAGAGTGCCACTTCGGAGAACAATACTTGGAAAATTCTCATTGTTGATGATGAAGAAGAAATTCATGTTGTCACTCGTTTGGCCTTACATGATTTTAGCTTTGGCGGCCGGCATCTTGAGTTTGTGAGTGCCTATTCTGGACAGCAGGCGCGTAAATTAATTCACGAGAATCCGGACACTGCAATTATTCTCCTTGATGTGGTTATGGAGACCGATGACGCAGGTTTAGAAGTGGCGCGATATATTCGGCAGGAGCTAGGAAATCACTTTGTTAGAATTATTTTGCGTACTGGTCAGCCTGGTTTAGCGCCAGAGCGTCGTGTTTTAAAAGTTTATGATATTAACGATTATCGAGCGAAAACCGAGTTAACCCAAGATCGTTTATTCTCGGTTATATATACCGCCTTGTCATCTTATCGTGACCTAATTGCCCTCGCTAGAAACCGCCATCAGCTTATTGGTTTGGTTAATGAGATTGAGCAGTTGTCACATTTGGCGGCAAGAGATTTACAGATGCCATTGAATAATGTGGTATCGACAATGCGCAGAGTCGGAGGGCAAGCTCAGGATATTTCTCCTCCTGGCTTGGCAGAGGATTTATTGGACGTAAGAGAGAATGTTTACGCAATGCAGTCGGCTTTGAATAAGCTGGTTGCACTTACTTCCGTAGGTCGGTTTAACGAAAGTAGAGAGCTGGTCGATTGCAATGCGATCGTTAGCGATGTCTTAATAGACCTTGATAATATATTTCAATCCAGCCATGCCAACTTGCATTGCGAAACCTTACCAACGGTATTTGCATGTCGCCGCCAACTGATGCAGTTGTTTAAAAACCTCATTAGTAATGCTATTCGTTTTACCGAAGGTCGAGAGCCAGAGATTTACATTAACGCGATGACACATGAGAGAAACTGGTTGTTTTCGGTAAGTGATACCGGCGTTGGTATTCGGCCCGAAAATCATAGCGGCTTGTTTAATCTTTTTCACCGCGATCACAGCGATGGTGCGGCCGGAGATTCTGGTGTTGGTTTAGCGATATGTGAAAAAATTGTCCGCTGGCATGGCGGCAAGATATGGTTGGAATCTGAGCTCGGAAAAGGATCTACATTTTATTTTACTATTCCCTTGGCAGAGTAAATGAGAGAATTTTCTGAGATGGCTGTGATTGATTCAAGCTGGATATTAAACAGTCTTGGTCAATATCTTATATGTGTGGATTTTTGCGGACGTGTAAGCTACGCAAATGAGGCCGCCATTGATCTGAGCCAGTATGAATATAGTCATGGCGTCCCTCTTGGTGATTTCCTGCCCTTCATTGTGATAGATGGAGAAACGTTATTTGCAGAGCTTCTTCGGGGTAGTGAAAGTGATATTACGGCTTGCAGAGTGCTACTGCCACACACCAAAGATCATCAATATTTAATTTCAGTAAGTAAGGTTTGTAACGACGATGGGGCAGTGGTTGGACGCTGCTTGTCGGTGGTTGACGATAATATGTCGCCAGTGCACTACGGTGATGGTGAGAGTCACTTAGATCCCTTGACCGAATTAATGGGGCGACAAGAATTTGAGCGCCGCCTTGAAAATTTGGTCAATGATGCGTCCACCAGTTCTAGAACCCACGCCTTGCTTTATATAGATATTGATCAGTTTAAATTGATTAATGATACCAGTGGTCATGGCGCCGGCGATAATTTGATAAAGACCATTGCTGAATGCCTCGGCCATGAGCTTTTTATTGGTGACATGCTTTGCCGTTTAGGTGGTGATGAGTTTGGTGTGCTGCTCAGTAATATGGATACCTTTGAAGCGTGCTCGATTGCTAACCGCTTAATAAAGGCGGTTAAGCGTATGCCGTTTGTCTGGAGTGGTATTTCACACCGCGCCTCCATTAGTGTTGGTGTGGTATTGATTGATGAGCACGCTCAGGACCGCGATAGCGTGATGAGTCAGGCTGACGTGGCAATGTACTCGGCAAAGGAAAACGGCCGAGGACGAGTCCATGTATATGACAAGAGCGATAAAAAGCTTAGCCGCTTACACGATGATATGGATTGGGTGCACCGTATTAATAAGGCGCTGGCGGCAGATGACTTTAGTTTGGTGAGCGAGCGAATATTGCCGCTTGTCGACGAATCAAATCGCACCACAATGTTTAACGAAATTCTGGTGCGCATGCACTACAACGGCGAGTTACTTAGGCCTGGGCAGTTTATGCCTGCCGCTGAGCGATTCGGACTTATGCCACAAATTGATCGCTGGGTGATTAAGAATGTTTTCGATTACTTGCAGCGAAATTCTGAACTGAATTCTCGTGACGTTATGTATTCTGTCAATATTTCTGGTCAGTCTTTGTGCCAGGAATCATTTTTAGATTTTGTATATCGTGGTCTCCGCAGGGGAAATATCAATCCGAAAATCATTTGCTTTGAAATTACCGAAACGGTGGCAATTACTAATTTTTCGGTGGTGACTCGCTTTATTCACCGCGTTCATGAGTTGGGCGGAAAGTTTGCGCTTGATGATTTTGGTACTGGCATGTCATCCTTTGGTTACTTGCAAGAGCTCCCGGTAGACTTTGTGAAGATCGATGGTTTATTTGTGCATGATATGGACAAAAATCCAGTGCATGAGGCGATGGTGCGTTCCATTAATGACATTAGTCATGTGCTTGGTAAGCGGACGATAGCAGAGTTTGTTGAGCGCCAGGTTGTGTTGGAGCAATTGCGGGCAATGGGTGTGGATTATGCGCAGGGCTATTTACATGGATACCCAACTGAATTAGTAGATATAGTCGGTGGCGGTGTCTAAGGCTGCTGGAGTGTTAATGATGGTCCTTTAAATTTGTCGCTGGCGCGGTTAGTCTGAGTCTTGTCGTAGACTTGAGCTAATGTGTTATGGCGGTGATGGATATCCGCGCGGGAAGCCGTGCCTACCAACATATTTTGAATAATGGTTTATATCCTGCAGATGTTGCAGCGATGGCTGGCGCAGCGGGCGGCCCGAAATGGCTGGTGTTGGCGGCCCTCGACAAATTCCTTTTTAGTGACTGGTTTGAAGATCGCAAGGCTTGTTTGCCGCTGGTCGGGGCGTCTGCGGGGAGCTGGCGGTTTGCAGCGCTAAGTTGTGCAGACCCGGTGGCCAGTGTAGATACCCTGCAAGAGGCCTATATCACTCAGTGTTACGATCTTAAGGCGAGTCCATTAGACGTTAGCCTCGGTGCCAAAGCGGTGTTGGATGCGTTTATAGATGACCGTAGCGCCGCCGACATTGTCGGTCACCACTGGGCAAAGCCATATATTATTGTTGCGCGTAGCAAGGGTCTGCTAGCTAGCGATTCATCCGCGGTGTTGGGCTTAGGCTTCGCTGGCGCACTCGCGTTAAATACGCTATCCCGACCGCTACTGACTTCCGTGTTGCAGCGGGTGGTTTTTTCGCCAGATCAGCCCTCAAGGACTATTTTGGGGCAGCGGGAGTTCCCCGATTTTTCCACCGTGTTTCACCCGCTTACAGCGCAGAACCTAAAGTCGGCGCTGCTGGCCAGCGGCTCGATTCCCTTTGTTATGCAAGCGATACACTCGATTCCTGCTTGCCCGTCAGCAAGCTACCGTGACGGTGGGTTAATTGATTATCATATCGATCTACCGTTGGCGGCCTCATCGGCTGGTGGCATTGTATTAATGCCGCATTTCAGCCATCGCATTATTCCTGGTTGGCTGGATAAATTCGTGCCATGGCGTCGCAGTCGTCATGCAGATAATGTTTTGCTGCTATCGCCTAGTTCGACTTGGATTGACCGCTTGCGAGATCGGAAGATCCCCGATCGTCGAGATTTTCATCGCTATGGTACTGATAATGCCGGGCGCATTCGCGCTTGGCGAGAAGCGGCAGCTGCGGCAGAAGAACTGGCTGATTTCTTTGCGGAGCGGCTGCATCGCCAAGATTGGGAGCGACATTTACGCCGCATTCAGTGATGGTGTGGCCCCGAAGGATAGTCGGCGATGTCATTTGTGTTATGGAGTGCAGCTGCCGCTCGTGCTATAAGTTTCGGCTGATTTTATTGAAGAGTGTCTCTATGTGGCTTAAACAGCAATATCGTAGTTGTCGGAATTTGGCATTTCGGGGTATTTCAGTTCCAGATGACCTAGCTGGCTTATCTGATATTGACCCCCATGAAGTGTCTGCTTCTGAGCAGGGTATTGCGCAGCAAGATATCGATGCACTGTGGGGCCACGCAGAGTCAATCTTTGAGTCGGGTATGCATCCGATGGTGAGTATGTGTGTTCGGCGCGGCGGTGATGTGTTGTTGAATCGCGCCATAGGCTATGCCGATGGAGCAACTCATACCCAGCCGCGCTTAGCTTCATTGGAAACCCCAGTCTGTCTGTTTTCGGCGTCCAAGGCCGTGTCGGCAATGCTGATTCACAAGTTGGCAGAAGATGGCCTAATTGATCTGCTCAACCCGATTAGTCACTATATTCCAGCATTTGCGGTTGAAGGTAAGGCGCAAATTACGGTGCATCAACTATTAAGTCACCGCGCCGGTGTACCCGGAATTCCAGATGATGTACCGATAGACCTGTTGTTCGATCATAGCGCCGCTCTTGAGCTGGTTTGTAAGCAACCAGGTTTGCACAAGGATGGGCGCGTGTTGGCCTATCATGCAATTACTGGCGGCTTTATTCAGGCTGAGTTGATCCGCGTGGTCACTGGCAAGACCTTAAACGAGTATTTAGACGAAGTTATCCGTAAGCCGATGGGGATGAAGTATTTCCGCTACGGTTTAGACTCAAAAGATCACGCCGAGGTGGCTCGAAATTATTCCACGGGCCTGCCAAATCTTGCAGTGGTGGATCGGCAGCTAGTTAAAATTTTAGGCGTTAGTGTTTCAGAGGTTGTGGATATCTCTAATACCGACGCGTTTTTAAGCGCGGAGATCGCCTCAGCTAATTTATACGCCACGGCAGAGGAGGCGAGTCGCTTCTTTCAAATGCTGCTGCAGGGTGGTGAGTGGCAGGGGAAGAGAATCTTTACGCCATTAACTGTTAATCGTGCGGTGCGTGAGATGGGCAAGCCGCAGTTTGATCGCTCCCTAGTGATGCCAATGCGCTACAGTGCGGGGATGATGCTTGGTATGAACCCGGTAGGCTTATATGGCCCCAAAACCCATTATGCCTTCGGCCATTTAGGCTTTTCGAATATCATATGTTGGGCCGATCCAGAGAGGGATATAGCGGTTTCCATTCTCACCACAGGCAAGCCGGTTATTGGAAATCATCTTTTGAGTTTTGCTAAATTACTTAATGGAATAAGCTCGACATTAAAGCCCTGTGTCGATATGGAGTATATTTACAGCAAAGTTCTGTGATCTTCAGGCAAAGTCGCTTCTATGGATACCTTGCTATAAACTTGTGATAAATGCTTATGGTCAGCGCCATATTGATTCGTTAGAGTAGGTTTGAACGTTCTAACATTATACTTAATATCTTGTCAGAATGACGAATAGGTTGAATTGTGAAAAAACTTGAAAACAAATTGCAGCTCGCCAGCAGCTTCGAAGAATGGAAGGCTTTGGCGAAAGAGCATGATCGTTGTTCTGGTAGGGAGCACTGGAAAAAGATCGATAAAACCAGTCTTTATGATTATGCGTCGATTCGTTCGCGCTTAGAGCGATTGCGTTATTTTCGTGATAATAATGACGATATTGGTTTGTTGTTTTCCCTCAATGAGGGGATTCACGGCAATATGGGGGGTATGGGTAAGCCGGTACTCTACGCTCGGGCTAAGTTTGGCACCAAACAGCTTGTGCATGATTATGTTGACGGTATTCATGACGCACTCGACCATTTGGCTCAGTTAGATTCTGAATCTCCCAACTTTCTTGAGCGCTTAGATTTCTTTCGTCGCGCCAGTAAGTGCTATGGCAAGTCAGCGTTAATGCTTAGTGGTGGTGCGGTGCTGGGCAACTTTCACATTGGTGTGGTTAAAGCATTGGTTGAGCAAGATTTATTGCCGGATGTTATTTCCGGGGCCAGTGCGGGTTCTATGATTGCCGGTGTACTCGGTACGCTGACTGATGATGAGCTGCAAGACTTTCTGAATCCAGATAATCTCGGGAAATTGTTGCTGGCAGAAGTTGAGCTTGCCAATGGTCGCATGTCTACGTCATCTCCTCGTATCAATCACCAGTCTTTAAAAGAGAAAATTGCCAAACTTATTCCAGATATTACCTTTCAAGAAGCATTTGAGAGAACTGGGCGACATATTAATATTTCAATTTCGCCTTCTGATGTTCACCAGACTTCGCGTCTTCTAAATGCGATTGCGTCTCCTAATGTTTATATTCGCAAAGCGGTGTTAGCCTCATGTGCGGTGCCGGGTATTTATCCGCCAGTGATGCTTGAGGCAAAAAATGTTCACGGTCATCCGCAGCCTTACTTAGCTACTCGACGCTGGATAGACGGTTCTGTAAGTGACGATCTTCCTGCGAAGCGATTGAGTCGGCTGTATGGCGTGAATCACTTTATTGTCAGCCAAACAAATCCGATTGTTCTATGGGCGGTGCGAGATACTGCAATGGACAATAGCGGTCTAGGTAATGCAATTCGCCAGCTCGGTGGTCGCAGTATTAAAGAGCTCTCTAAAATTGGCAATAATGTGGCGCGGAAGTACTTCAAAAATTCGCCGCGAATCCGGCGAGTAACTAATATTGTTTACTCGGTTATTAATCAGGAATACACCGGTGATATTAATATTATTCCACGTTATCGTTTTTTCGACCCAAGAAAGTTACTTACTGAGCTGACGCCTGATGAATTGCAGTATTTTATTACGGAGGGTGAGCGTGCGACATGGCCGAAAATCGAGATGATTAGGGCGAGCACCACCATTAGCCGCAAGCTGGCCGAAATATTAGAAACCTATGAGGCGGAGGAACTTAGCCGCTTATCAAAAAGCCATCATCATCTTGGTGCGGAAATGCCTAGGAGTTCTTTGCGCGCATAGGCGCTTGGTTTTGGGGCAGCTGCACGGCGCGCCCCAATACGGGGTTTCTTATTATGTTTAGCGGCCTTCGTCGTTGCACGCAGATTTTCTTCCCTAGCTTTATAGTCTTATATAGTAATATCTTAAGCCACTAGCAAATATGCCCACAGAGGTGCATTTGCTAGTGGCTTAAATTTATTATCGTTGTAGGTACTTGCTTATGAAGAGTGCGTTTTTTAAAGGTTGAGGGTGTATTTACTATGCTATTAGAAACTGCTTTTACACCTATAAGCGCGATTGCAGGTGGCGCCTTAATCGGGCTTTCAGCGCTTGTGCTGATGTGGTCTGTCGGTAGGGTTGCGGGGATATCCGGTATTGTTGCTGGTGCGATGATGGAGCGGGGCGACGAGCGCCATTGGCGGCTGATCTTTCTTGCCGGCTTGTTCGGCGGTGCATTTATAGCGTCACTAGTAACCGGAGCCTTGGATGACGTTGTCAGTGTTGCAAGTTCTCCGGTATTAATACTGGCTGGATTACTAGTCGGCGTCGGCACACGCATGGGTGGGGGCTGCACTTCTGGCCACGGTGTTTGCGGGATTTCACGTTTCTCGCAGCGTTCGCTAGTGGCGACGATTGTGTTTATGGCCAGTGGCGCCGCAACTGTTTTCGTTATTCGCCATCTGTTGGGAGAGGGAGTATGAGCCGCTGGTTTATTGCACTAGCTGGTGGATTATTTGGTGCCGGAATCACTATCTCTGGCATGGCAAATCCGGCTAAAGTCCAAAATTTTCTTGATGTTGCCGGTATTTGGGACCCAAGTTTGGCGCTAGTGATGGGTACCGCCTTGCTCATTGCTACACCGGGTTTCTTCATGGTGTTTAAAATGTCATCGCCTAAATATGCCGAGAAATTCTCTTTGCCTACTCGCAAGGACATTGACGGAAAATTACTTTTAGGCGCGCTGTTGTTTGGTATGGGATGGGCTTTAAGTGGCCTGTGTCCTGCACCGGCACTGGTTGCTCTGTTAACCGGAGCTTCAAGCTTCTTTATATTTTTAGCCGCGATGTTTGCGGGTATGGTGCTACACCGATTTGTATTGGAATCTTAGTTCATTGCTTATGTTCCTAGAGCGCGGCAATAGAATAGGCTAATATTTTGTGTGTGAGTGCATCGTTAACAGCGTGTAATAACAATAATGGTGAGGATGTAATATGACCGTGACATGCAAGTTTACTAATAGTGTTGATGAAGTTTGGACAGTATTATGCGATCCGGACTTTCGCGTCGAAAGAAGTATTGCGCTAGGTGAGTTAACGGCGGAATGCGACGTTGAAGAAGATGGTAAGACTGTCAAAGTACATATGGTCAGGGAGGTTGTACGAGAGCTTCCCTCTGTATTGGCAAAGATTTTTAACGCTAAACAAGTCTTAGAATTTGTAGAAAGTTGGCAGCCCGTTAAAAATGGTTGGCAAGGTACTCTGGCTATAGACGTTAAGGGCCAACCAGTGCAAATAACTGCTAATGTCTCTTTATTGGAAACCGCTGACGGTTGCGAGTACAGCGTATCGCACCGGTGTAAGGCTAAGATCCCGCTAATCGGCGGAAAAGTAGAAAAATTTATTCTGTCTCAAACAGATTCTGGTGCCGTCGATGAGCTGGACTATCTCAAGACGAAGTTCGCTTAGGTTTGGTATTTTCACGCTGTTGTTGATTTAGGCTGCGACTGTCAATTGATAGTCGCGGTGCTCTTGCAGCGCCGCACTGATGTCGGCTGGGGTTTTTAGGCGCTTGATATTCTCGAATAGCTGCTGAGCTTCGGGATACTCTCTGCGCAAATATCCCAGCCACTGCTTTATTGGGCCGCCCACGTGGCGCGGGGCGCAGTTTGCTACGCTGTCGTTAAATAGCGCCTCCAGCAATATCAAAATGTATGGCCATTGCTGGCGATGATATTCCTTACCTGAGGAAAGAGATTTTATTTCTAGGGCAAGGTCGGGTCTAGCCAGTAGGCCGCGACCTAGCATGACGTCACTGCAGGCGCTCTGCTGTCGGCATGACTGGAAATCTGCCGGGCTCCAAACTTCACCGTTTGCGATAATCGGAATCGTCGTGAATTGATGCACTTTCGCGAGTTGATGCCAGTGAGCGGGTGGCTTGTAACCATCTGCTTTGGTGCGAGCGTGAATGGTGAGGCCATTGGCGCCCGCCTCAGTAATCGCACTCACAACATCAATCAATTTGCTGTCATCATTAAAACCGAGTCTAATTTTAGCTGTCACAGGTATGTAGGCAGGCACGGCACTGCGCATCGATTTGATGATCTGGTAAAGTAGCTCTGGTTCGTCCAGTAGCACCGAGCCACCGCGATGACGGTTCACGCACTTTGCAGGGCAGCCGAAGTTGGTGTCGATACCGAGTGCGCCCAAACTTGCTGCCCGGGCGGCGTTTTCAGCCATGGGGCCGGGCTCGCCGCCCAGTAGTTGGATATAAACAGGGGTTCCCGACGGTGTTTTGCAGCCGTGCTCAAGCTCTGGACACAGGCGATGAAAAACTCTTGCCGGCAGCAACTGGTCGGTTATTCGCACGAATTCAGTAATGCAGCGATCAATGCCACCTATCGCTGTTAAGAGGGCGCGCATACGGGCGTTTACTACGCCTTCCATAGGCGCGAGATGTATTTGCATAAAAGAGATCAGTGAGTAAAAAGGTCATTGTAGCGCAGCTCACGCTGTGAGATTAAATAAACTGTTAATTGAGCATAGTTACCCGCGATGATGTGTATAAAACGAATATATGAAATATTGCTTAGGACTTTGAGTATGGGCTCGGCTAATGTTTAGCGCCTTTCGTGGTGCGATTTTTGCTTTTGTGAGCGGGGTCGCGCTGATCTCTGTAGCGTCGCAATTTCCGGGGATGCGGGCAGCGTCTGAAGAGGCCCGTATTTTCAATGCTGAAAATGCCGATTTGTTCGGTGAAGATCCGTATTTTTATACCCAGCTCAAACTGAAGGAGGTCGATGCTAGCGGCAATGGTGGCTACGCCGTCATTAGCGTGGATGGTGTTGAGCAGCAGTTGCAGGCAGGTGATGTGCTGGTGCCACCGTGTTTGTCGCTAAGCCGTGTTTTAAAAGATGCGGTTTTACTTGATCATTGTGGGAGTTATGCTTTTTTGTCGCTGCGAGAGTCCGTGGCGAGTGTGGCTGCGATGAAATTGCGAGTTTTAAGTGCAAGAGTCGGGGATTTGGTAGAGCGGGAGCCTAATGTTGTCGATTTGAGGGGCAACGTAGGTGTGCGCCGTTTGGTGTCAGACTACCGCCATCGCTTGTATGATCGGCCGCTATCCTTGCTGGGGGCGATTAACGTCGATGTAGTCAGCGGTGAGGAAGGGCGAGAATATTATATCTCACCGGGGCGGGATAAATTGATTTTCCCCGCGCTTGCCTTGGAGCCCAGTGACCGTATACGGGCGCTTAATGGCGTTGATTTGTCGGGCGGCCAGTCGCTGACCGAGGTCTATGAGCGTTTAGATGATGTAAGTCATATGGCGATCACGATAGAGCGGAATCGCGAGGATTGGGTTGTTATGGTCGACTTTGAGCCAATTGAAGCCGGCATGAAGTAAAAGCCATACCATTGAATTTACTTAATATTTCGGTGGTCAATTCGGTAGTATACTCTCTGCGCTTTATGGATAGTCGCTGTTCGCGCGGCAGTCTACTACGACTAACTGGTATAAAATTGGAGGCGAATTGTGAGTGAGTTAAATAAGTGGGAGTGTGTTATTTGCGGTTTTATCTATGATGAGGCTGAAGGTATGCCTGATGATGGAATTCCTGCGGGTACCTTGTGGGCTGACGTGCCTGACGACTGGGAATGTCCAGACTGTGGAATAAGTAAGTTTGATTTTGATATGGTCGCTGCTTGATATAGGCCCAAATGGGGGCGGCTCGGTAGACAAAGTTAGCCTTTTTGTTGAAAATTGCGCTGTGACTGTGCCTGATCGAGCTGCCCCTCTGTTACACTGCCCCGATAGACTAATAGCTTAGGTTGAAGTGATGAAAACAATAAAATTGTTCGGACTACTCAGTGTGGTTTACCTTATCTCGGCGTGTGCGCCAGAGATAGGCAGTGATGCCTGGTGTGCAGGCATGGATAAAAAGGCCAAGGGTGACTGGTCAGCTAATGAAGCAACGGATTATGCTAAGCACTGTGTTTTTAAATAGAAGGCTGGCAAATATATGTTTGAATTGGATCAGTATTAGTAAGGTAATACGACAATATTGTGACTACAAAACCGGGTTTTTGCCTCTGGTCACGGTTTTGGTAAGACAGATGTCATATTGTTCGTCTACTATTCGGCGCTTCGCGGCAATTTTGGGGTAAGTCTGAGACGTGGATCGTTCTGTGACATTAACAAGAGTTTTTCCTCCGCGCGTGGCTGTCGCTGCGAATGTTCTGCTGTGGGCAATATTATTAGCCGGTCTAGCGGCCTTATGTTGGCAGATATCAGCGTGGTTGCGTGATCCCGCGCTTCCCACTGCGGTTATCAGTGCCGAGAGCCCAGACCTAGGCGCGGCGCAAGCGGCTGTTGGTTCTTACGATATTCAAAGTTTGCTCGGGGTGCCTTTGTTTGGGGTGCCGCCAGTCAGCGAAGTTGCAGCGGTTGAAGCTCAGCAGGATGTTCGTCGCAGCAGCTTGAAAATCACCGTTATTGGTTTGGTCTCCGGCGCGGATGAACGTGGTGTTGCGGTGCTCCGACACGGTAGCAAGACCAAGGCCTATATCGTTGGCGAAAAAATTGAAGTCCCGGGTTCGGTGCGCTTGCTAGCTGTGCTAACTGACTACATCATTATAGAGAATAATCGTAAACGCGAGAAAATCGAACTCGATAAAAA
>TARA_R110001592_G_scaffold88520_1_pt1 | contig 26726 bp, 23 predicted proteins | sample TARA_R110001592 | Tara Oceans TARA_R110001592 (sample SAMEA4398387) | marine metagenome | biome: Polar Biome; feature: [SRF] surface water layer (ENVO:00010504); material: water (ENVO:00002006), including particulate matter (ENVO:01000060) such as... | depth 5 m | reverse complement strand
CCAGAGCCATCAGCAAGCGAGAAAATGATGCCTGTTGATACGGCAGACACGTTTTCTTCTAATAATCAAAGCAATGAAAGTCAGACTGAAATTATTTTTGGGAAAGAGAGTGCGGAGGAGGTTGGAGAAAAGGCTGTGAAACAAGAAGCGGCTTCTGTGGATAAAAAGCAAAATACGTCTGTAGAAAAGAAGGATGAGTTTTCTAATTTACAAGAACAAGCAGAAACTAGTGAATCGCAGACAGCTTTCGATCAAAAAGTTGAACATGAAACTGTTTCAACTATTGAAAGTACAAGCTTTGTTTTACCAAAAAAACAGTTGATTGAAAACGAAAATAATCTCGATACCGAAGGCGTTTCTAAAGACCAATCTTCAACGATTGAGCCTAATTATTATGATTATTTTTCTGGGATTGTAGAGCAAGAAGGTGAGACTATTTCACTATCAAAGATAGTTGATGATGTAGTCACTTCACCAGGAAATATAGCATTACTTGCTGATAGCGAAATGAGAAATGTGTCTGTTGAGCAACCATTTAGTGACTTAGAAAGCAAAGAGTTGAAGTTAGCAAACGAATTTTTAGATAGAATGAACAAACAAGTGATAACTGTTTGGGAAAACCCCTATAAAGGTCAGCATCTTTATAGAGGCGTGGTCAAATTAGAGTTAGATGAAAATGGATACCTTCAAGATGTTTATATTTATAAAGCAAGTGGTCATCCTGTATTGGATGCTTCTGTTCTAAAAGCAATTAGATCTGTTGTTCGTTTTGATGTACCCGAAAATAAGATCTTAGCGAATCGTTATTATACAAACTTGCGTTTTTACTACAGTTCAATAGAAAACAAAACTGAACTTATGCCCTTTCAAAAAGAAACAGAAAAAGAGAAATAATACATGCAGTTGTCCACCCAGGTACTTGAACGTAATGCTCAGCAATTTTCTGAGTATAAGAATTTATTGATTATGAACCCGCCAGAGAATGATGATTTAGACTTTCTAACTCCAGAGAAAGTGCTGACTTTGGATTACCGAGTTTATCTTTCGCACAAAAATGAACTAGAAGAGTTGATTGAATTTTCTTTGTCTCATGCTCCAAGTACTCTTTATGATGGCGCAGTGGTGGTTCTGCCTAAATCCAAAGGCGAGCTAGATTTAATGCTGGCCTATATCGCGCCAATGCTTGAGGTTGGCGCAGATATTTATTTAGTAGGAGAAAAGAAAGGCGGGATTGCAAGTGCCTCCAAGCGCTTGGAAAATTACGGTTCTAATAGCAGTAAGTTGGACTCAGCAAAACATTGTCAGTTGTGGCAGGTAAGTTTGGAAGAAAAAGCGAAGGCCTTTGACTTAGATTCTTGGATTAAAATAATCGACATTAGCTTTAATAATATTGACATGAAAGTTGCCGCTATTCCTGGCGTATTTAGTTTTGCTGAGTTGGATCAAGGTACGGCGCTTTTAATGGAAAATATGTTTACCAAATTAGAAGGCCGAATACTCGACTTTGGCTGTGGCTGTGGCGTTCTAGGAGCCTATACCAAAAAACTTAATCCAGAAATTCAGCTAGAGATGGTCGATATTAATTTATTGGCATTGATTTGTGCCCAGAAAACGGTTGAGTTGAGCGGCATCGAGGCAAAAATTTACCCAAGTGATGGTTGGGATGACGTGCAGGGTAGAGTAAATGGCGTTGTTACAAACCCACCATTTCATCGTGGTATCGGGACAGAGTATCAAACAACAGAATACTTTATTCAGAAAGCAAAAGACAAAATGGCAAGATATGCGCCTTTGTTATTGGTTGCCAATACTTTCTTAAAGTACGCAGCAATCATTGAAAAAACCTTTGGACGATGTGATGTGCTTGCTGAAACTACGAAGTTTAGGGTCTATAAAGCGTTTAGATAGTTGTCTATTAAATAGATCTTTGCTGTTCAAGTAACGCAATGCAAAGGTCTCTAGAGATATTGTAGGCAAAAAAAACCCTTGCAATGCAAGGGCGAGTCTACTCTAGCTTGCGCTAGCGATTAAAACCTGAAGAAACAATCATCTCGTTTCAATGTGGCTATAGTAGCTATAAAAATTAGTATAAACATACTAAAAGTTGAACTTCGTCACACTTATAGGTTCTCTCTTGACTGCCAGTCACTTTTTCATCTAATCCTGTTTGGTTAATGTAATGTTATGTGATATTTTGTGAATAGATATAAATTCATTTCTTAATTTGAATTCGGTTTTTATTGTTTATTGACTGAAGATATTAAGACATTCATGTTAAAGGTTAAAGATCATGTTTATGCGTCAATCGCTACAGATCGCTTCACTAAATCAATTGGCACTATCATTGTGTCTTATGTTGGGTTTGTTATCGTCAGCTTTAGTTCGAGCCGAGCTAGTGTTGCTTTCTGAATCATCGCTTTCAAAAATCACTGGTCAGGCAGGATTAACAATCGATATAGAAACGAAAGTGACTATTGCTGAAGTTGAATATGTTGATGCAGGTTCTTTATATTGGAAAGATTATTCACTTACCGGCATAGGTGGTGGTTTAGTTGATAATATTCGCGCAAAAATTGATTCAACTAATGGTGCTGAAACATTAGCCACAGGCTTTTCAGATTTGGCGTTTTTAGCATCTCAAGGTTATTTGGATTCAACAGAAACTGATGTGGCTTGGGCGATTGCAGAATATGGGGATGGTAGTGGTAATTTTGGCAAGCAATATAATGATGGCGATCTATTAATTCATGTTGCATCTACAGATTTTGGCATTGACTTTGATGCTCCATTGCCAACAGGTGCAGCAGAGCAAGCGACAAACTTGTTAGCTGTACAAAATGCGATAGATTTTCATCTGCAGCAAGGTGATTTTGGCATAAGAAGCTCAGATAAGCTTGTTGAAACAAGTATTACTAGAAACTTTTCTGTTGAGGCATATTTAGGTTATTTAGATATTGTATTAAAAAATAACGGTAATGGCTTTACAGATACTGGGATGGGTTCAAGCCCTGGCAAGCCAAATAATATTCTCTTAGGTAATTCATATATCGGCTTTGATTTAAAGTTCCGTGTCGAAGATTTAGATGTGGAGAGTACTAATAATGCGGTTAACCGTGTTATTCCTAGAGCAGTCACAAACCCAGGGCTGACTTTAAAAGATATGCGAATACATAACGAGCGTGGTAATGACACGCTAGGCAGTTTTGGTTTTGCGAGTGTTGAGGCTAAGTTGGCAGCGGCATCAGGAATACTAAATGGTATGGATCAGCTTGCTTTAGTTGGCACAGGGGCGGATGTGTATGTGGATGGTCAGGCTGTGTATGATGTGAATATAAAGTGGGACTGGGATTTACCGGATATTTCTTTCGGTGATACCGGTGAAAGTATTGGGGCAGTTTATTTCACCGACTTCCATATTTATGACACATCAATTGTGATATCTGCAAAGTAACTCGATACATATAAAAAGTTAGAAAACCTCTATAACAGATCGTTATTAGAGGTTTTTTTATGCGCTGGTTTTGGCGGCCAGTATCTTCTCAACGGTATCAACAATAGCTTGAGTTTGGTTATCTAGTTCTAAATTAACTTTCTGGCCTATTTCTAGAGTACCGAAAGTTGTAGTTTTTAATGTTTCAGGAATCAGGTGGACATTAAAATACTCATTTGTAACTTCAGCTATTGTTAAGCTACAGCCATTTAAGCCAATAAAGCCTTTATTGAGAAGATAGGGTTGAATCTCTTTATTTAGTTTAAAAAATAAGCAGCAGTTTTTGTCTGTTTTTATTATATTCATGACTTCAACTAAAGAGTGAATGTGGCCTGACATTAAGTGGCCTCCAATCTCATCCCCAAACTTAGCGGCTCTTTCGAAGTTGACTAGGTGGTTGTGTTTTAAATTAATTAAATTAGTTAATCGGAGCGTTTCTTCAATAGCATCAAAATTAGCGGTATTTTGGTCTAAATCAAATGAAGTCACCGTTAAGCAAGTGCCATTGATGGCGATGCTTGCACCTTCTTTTATGTGCTGCAATGCATTATTTGGGAATTTGAAGGTGAATGTGCTTTGTTGGTTATTGCCTGTTTTCTTTAAAAGAATGGCTTGGCCTTGGACTATGCCTGTAAACATATTTATTCTCTCTTCAATAAAAATTTTGAAGATGTTAATTTAATTTCCATAAAAAGTCCTTCCTAATGACATTAAACGAATAAATGTAGTTAATTTCATTAAAGAGTTTGTTTTTATTTCCGATATAGAATACATGCCGTTTAATAATAAGGATTGTGATTTTGCCAGCAAATCAGACGCCTAGAGTCAACTTTAACGAGAAATCGTCAAAACTTAATAATATGGATGAACTCTTGAGTGATGTTGATAAGCGTATCTCAGGTTCTCGAGGCTCAGGGTTGGCAAATTCTTCATCTATTTCCCCGGGAAGACGAAAAACTATCGATCGAAGGGATCCTAACTACAAGAAAATAATTTCTGAGGAGGATCGTCGACAGGAAAGTCGACGTCAGAAAGCGCTTGCTTCAAAGCCATCAGTAGAAAAAAAAGAAGAACAAGATGAGCTGAAGCTTCAGCAGCATAGAAAGAAGATCTTGTTGGCTGGGTGTGAGCCTGTCATGGGATTTAACTATAACTTTCTTGCAATGGATGATTATCCAGAAAATTCATTAGTGTCTGCAGCAAGAAGGGATCGTGATTATTGGCTTACGGCTTGTGCTATTTTTGCTAGTGTATTCTTTTTTGGTCTATTAGGTTTCGTTACACCAGGTATTGCTGGAATATCCTGTGGCTTAGGTTTTTTGTCTGCTATTTTTGCGTTTTCACCATTTCGTAGGCATTTCTTTAAACGGCCTCATTTGCATCAGTTATTGGCGAGGCGGAAAGTAATAGAGTTTCGTGCTTTGAATCATATTCGATTCCTGGAAGGAAGTGATGGTCTTGCATGGCGCTGTAAGAAGTTACAGAAATATAATTCTAATTTATCTAAGAAAATATTTTCAGCTACATATCATTACTCTAAACAAAGACAGTTATTTAATGTTGTTAGGCAAAAAAAACATATCAGGCTTTATTTGTTGTTAATGATTGAATCTCAGAAAGCTTATAAGCGATTAGAAAAGGATTATCTTGAGAAGCACTTTAAGCACTTGGAGTCTGGTTTGGATGATCGAATAGATGATGCAGAAGCTGATAAAATCGATCAAGTGTTAAATGTGTCTAATCAAAAGGAGTCAAAGACAAAGCTATCTTGACATTGTCTTTGAGCAAACGTATGTTTAAAACAATCGTTTGGAATGTTTATACTAAGATTTTTTTATGGCACACACAGAAACCGTTGAGCGTATATTAGATGCAGCTGAGATTCTATTTGCAGAGAAAGGCTTTTCTGAAACTTCATTGCGTTCCATAACTGGAAAAGCCAAAGTCAATCTGGCAGCAGTTAATTATCATTTTGGTTCAAAAAATGCTCTTATTCAGGCTGTTTTTAATCGTTTTTTGTCACCTTTAAATGATTCAATGGTAAAGGGCTTGAAGGCTAATCGTTGGGGTGAGAAGGGCGGTAATACGCCAGCTATTGAAGATGTTCTTGGTTTGTATACTCGTAGCCTGTTGAAGATTCCTACACGCCATCACAATGGTGTTTCTATATTTATGCGTTTATTGGGTTTGGCATATACCCAATCTCAAGGGCACCTTCGTAAATATCTCGAAGATGAATATGCCCAAACTTTCTGGCCTTTTTTAAGTTTAATTAAACAAATTACGCCTGAATTAACCACTAAAGAGCGCTTTTGGCGGACCCAGTTTGTTTTGGGTTCTATGGCTTTTACGATGTCTAGTATCCAGCAATTAACTGACATACTTGAAAATAAAGCTGGATCAACGCCTATGCCTGAGGAAGTTGTCGATTATCTTGTACCATTTCTAGCGGCAGGGCTTAATGCAACTCCAGCTAAAAAGGCTATAATTGACACTCTCGATTAGTTTTTCTTAAATTCCATAAGAGTGTCAGATTTCAACACTGTAGGTATATTGTGCTAAGCCAGCGTCCGGTTATAGAAATTAAGCTAAGCACTCAAACGTTAAGCTTGCAGTCACCTTCCTTCAATAAAATTTATTCGATCTCTAGCGCAAAAAATGGAGCTGGACAAGCTTCTGGTTCGGGTTGTACGCCTCTTGGTCATCATATCATTCGTGCGAAAATTGGTAGTGGTATGCCTGCAAATTCAGTTTATAGAGGAAGGCGATTTACTGGTGAATTTTATACGTCTGAATTGGCAGAGAGATATCCTGAACGAGATTGGATTTTAACTCGAATACTTTGGTTGTCCGGTAAGGAGCTTGGATATAACCGCTTAGGGGATGTAGATTCTATGCAAAGATATATTTATATTCACGGCACGCCAGATTCTGAGCCTATGGGTATACCGCTTTCGCATGGATGTATTAGAATGCGTAATTCCGACATGGTAGAATTGTTCGAATTAACGTTAGTGGGAATGGATGTCTACATACAAAAGTAGGCATATCTTTAATTTCTTGTTTATTTTCTAAGTGATTCTTTATGTCTTCTGATATTTCCAATAAATCAATCAACTCAGCTGTGATTGGACCGCTCATGTTAGATGTCGAAGGTTTGACTCTGACAGAAAACGAGAAAACTATTTTAGCCAACCCGTTGGTTGGTGGTCTGATCTTATTTAGTCGGAATTTTAGTTCACCAAACCAATTAACTAGCTTGGTTACCGAAATTCGTTCAGTTTCACCTGATATTATTATTGCTGTGGACCATGAGGGTGGTCGTGTTCAGAGATTTAAAGACGGTTTTACTTTGATTCCACCAATGGCTTCTTTAGGTAAACTATTCAATAAATCCCCGGAAGATGCTCTACAAAAAGCGAAAGACTACGGTTGGATTATTGCATCAGAATTACTGGCTTATGATATTGATTTAAGTTTTGCCCCCGTTCTCGATAGGGATCACGGCGTTTCTAGCGTAATAGGGGATAGAGCATTTTCAAATGATGCAGATATCATCATAGAACTTACTAGTTCATTTATTAATGGTATGCATGAAGCAGGGATGGTAGCAACAGGCAAGCATTTTCCTGGTCACGGAGGTGTGGCGGCAGATTCACATCTAGAGGTTCCAATTGACTCTCGAAGCCTTAAAGCATTGAGGGATGATGATCTTTATATTTTCAGTTCACTTATTTTGGATGAGCAAAAGCTGGATGCGCTGATGCCCGCACATGTGATTTATTCTTCTGTAGATAAGGCTCCGGCAGGTTTCTCTAAAGTTTGGCTGCAAACCATTTTACGTAAAGAAATGGGCTTTCAAGGTGTGATATTTAGTGATGACTTAGCAATGGAAGGAGCAAGTGTTGCGGGATCATTTACCGAGCGAGCAAAGGCCGCAATAAGCGCCGGGTGTGACATGATCTTAGTCTGTAACCACCCCGAAGGTGCTAGAGAAGTATTGAGCTATTTAGAAAGTATGGCGAAGGTTAGCCCTTCTATATTACACAATAAACGCTTGAGCTCTCTTCGCTTAGAAGAGTCAAAATGTAAGACCATTCAAGACTTACAAGCAAGTAAACGCTGGAAAAGTACTACACGCGATTTATAAAATATTATTTAAACGGGATTTAAAAACTCATAATGAATTGGAATATTATTAACGCTTGGCTCAAGCTCCAAGGAATAGAAACTTTATTATATCGACAGATGATTGAAATATTTATTATTTTGTTGATAACGGGTTTAGTGACTTTCTTAGTTGGGTTTACATTTTCTCGCGTAGGAAATCAGTTTAATAAAACACGAAATTTATGGGATGACACTTTACTGCATTCCGCCAAGGGTCCAATAATGATGGCCATTTGGCTGTTAGGTATTACGTGGTTGGTTTACAGTATTCAACGACAGTTTGATTCTCAGATTCCAAACTTATTCTTTTATGCTCAAAGAGCTACTGTTATCTTCTGCTTAACTTGGTTTGTGATCCGTTTTATCACGGGCGTTGAGCATATTGTTATTTCAGAAGAAAAAATGAAAGAGCCGATGGATGCCACCACTGTGTTTGCGGTGGGAAAGCTGCTCAAGGCTATTTGTGTTGTTATTGCTATTTTGGTTATCTTACAGTCTACCGGGTATAGCATCAGTGGCTTGCTTGCATTTGGTGGTGTTGGTGGTTTGGCGATTGGTTTTGCGGCAAAAGATTTATTGGCTAACTTTTTTGGCGGTCTGATGGTTTATATGGATCGGCCCTTTCAAGTTGGTGACTGGATAAGGTCTCCAGATAGAGATATTGAGGGCACTGTTGTAAAAGTAGGTTGGCGTTTAACAACTATAACTACCTTCGATAAGCGACCGCTATATGTTCCGAACTCGGTATTTACTACTATCTCTGTACAAAATCCATCGAGAATGAGTCATAGACGAATTTTGGAAACGATGGGTGTTCGCTATTGTGATGCTCAAAAGCTTCCTGTCATTATTGAACAAGTCAAGGCGATGCTGATAGATCATCCTGAGATTGATCACACTCAAACTCTAATTGTGAACTTTACAAGTTTTGGTAAATCATCCTTAGATTTTTTTATCTATACCTTTACCAATACGACTAATTGGATTAAATATCATGAAGTTAAGCAGGATGTTTTATTAAAAGTGTTGGATATTATCGAAGCTCAAGAAGCTGAAGTGGCTTTCCCAACATCAACCTTACAATTTGCAGATTCACTTCATTTAAGTGGTTCTGATGAAAAGCTAAATTCTGCTCATGCATTCAATGAAAAATAAACGATAAAAACTGGCTAATATATAGGTGCTTTATGATTGGAATTATTGGCGGTACAGGCTTAAGTCAGCTTAATGGTTTCAAAATTGAAGAACAAGCGTGGTGTGAAACGCCTTTTGGTGAGCCAAGTTCTATCTTAAGTTTTGGAGATTTTAACGGTCAGAAGGTTGTATTCTTAGCGCGTCATGGTGTTCCTCATAAAGTGGTTCCTCATTTAATTAACTATCGAGCAAACCTGAGTGCTTTCAAGCAAGTAGGTGTTACTCAGGTTATAGCTGTTAATGCGGTTGGTGGTATTCACTCTAAAATGGGGCCAACTTCAATAGCAGTGCCAGATCAAATAATTGATTACACCTATGGCAGGGCCGCAACGATTTATGATGGTTGTCATGTAGAGACAGTGGATCACATTGACTTCAGTTTTCCTTATACAGAATCACTTAGGCAGTTGTTGGTAAAAGCGTCTAGATTAGCGAATATTGTTCTATTAGAAACTGGGACTTACGGTGCGACTCAAGGCCCGCGATTAGAAACTGCTGCTGAGATAAAGCGTATGCAGAATGACGGTTGCGATATGGTCGGTATGACAGGTATGCCTGAAGCGAGTTTAGCAAGAGAGTTTGGTTTAGATTATGCTTGCCTTGCACTAAGTGTAAATTGGGCGGCGGGTAAATCAGATCAAATTATCACGATGAAAAAAATAGAAGATGCTATTCATAATGGCATGGATAAAGTTCATCTTATTCTTAATAGCTTCCTAAGTGAGACGGTTTGATCTTGTCGTTTATAAGATGTTTTAGCGAACTCTAGGCTAGTTAGTTTTTACTTTAGCAAGCCAGCGATCTAATTGATTCGCAAAGTTTTGTTTATCTTGCTGATTCAGTGGTGACGGGCCACCACTATGTATTCCACTCGAGCGCATTGTTTCCATAAAATCACGCATATTCAGGCGTGATTTAATATTTTCCTTCGTATACTTATGGCCTCTTGGGCCAATTGCAATGGCTCCCTTAGTTATGACTTCATCCGCTAATGGGATGTCTTGGGTAATAACTAAATCACCAGATTGAGTGTGTTGTACAATCCAATTATCTGCGACATCAAATCCGCTACTTACTTGAACAGATTTAAGGTTATTAAAGGAGGGGAGTGAAATGCATTGGTTTGCAACAAAGGTGATTTGTATGCCTGTGCGTTTTGCAGACCTAATAAGCATTTCTTTAATGGCAATAGGGCATGCATCTGCATCAACCCAAATGCATGCTGAGGCTGAGTTATTGTCCAACATAAGATAAATTAGTATTTAATTTATATGGTGAAGGTACTTCTTTCATCGTGATAATAACGCTGATCACTGGATGGTCAATATAATGAATTTCACCTTCTTTTATTCGCCTGGACTCTCCAAGGTAGCGAATGTTCTGATAGATTTCACTTGTTCCTATTGTTGCTGTAAAAGTAGAGTCGCTTGTAATTGGAGTTAATAAATCGATTAACTTCCACTTTGTATTCTTATCAAGAAACCAGTCTTTCATGTCTTTATAAGGTACGGTAATTTTTTGAGTTAAAAATAGTTTGAATTCAGCGTGGGTATATCTACTTTTCTTGAGTTGAAGCTCGCCAAATAAGGTTCTTTGTTTACTTACTTCTGTATTTATTTTTATCGGTGGTGTTATGGCATCTTCTATTAATGGTTGCTGCCAGGCATGGGTATCGAGTATTTCAACAGCCCGACTTCTCTTGAGTTTTTGAATGGTATTCGCAAGTTCCATGTCGTTTTCAGGCAGTTGAGTATACTGATAGGCAGACGCAGGCTGTGCGTTAGTTGTTACATATGAAAACTGCTTATTTGTTTTTACAGGATAGGGTATATCTTCATAGCGTAAAATATGGTCATCAGTTTGAAGATGTTCAAAGACAATGTATTCGATCTGATACCATTTCGTTGTCTGCTCTAATTCAGTTGCTAATGATTTATTGGCAAGAAAGAATGAAGTAGCAATCAATATGATAAAAATAACATTTGGGAAGGTTTTTAACTGAAGCATTAGTTGGGTTCTTTTGAGCACTTTCTGAGTAAACCTGAAATATAGTTTTTATATGCCTGTTTAAATTACTAAAAAGCTATAAAAAGAGTTTAACGAATTTGATGTTGATATTAACATCGAGCTTTATGAAAAGCACTGACAGAATAAAGTCTATAATTATCGGTGAACAAAGTGAGTACAGAAAGAAATTGGTTTAGAAAAAATCGCCAATGTAATTTTTTAGCAAGGCTTGGTGTTGTTCAGGCGCTTCTTTTTTAGTGATTTGGTTTTCAGGCTTATCACAGGTCTTATTAATTTCGATTGATTTCACTCTTTGTGGTTCAACGTGAGGTTCTATTCGTCTCTGAGAAATCGTTTTTTCTGAGTGAGTTTGTGGAAAGGAGTGATTGTTTCCAGTCTCAAGTGATAAGTGTTTAAAGACTCTAAATATGTTTAATAGAATCAGGCCTAATGTTAGTAGTTCTATTATATGAATAGGGAAAACAGTCAATTCGAGTACCTATAGATTATCGATATATTGAAGGTTGTACGTTATTCTTCCCTGAATTTATATAATTAATAGTGCGCTATTGTAACGGAAAGTTTAGTGAATTGATTAGCATCCACATTTTTTTTACGTGAGTTAACGTTTTATCTTTGACGGGGCTTAAAAACCGCAGTAGCGCAGAATCATGTATGTTAGAATCGCATTCTTTTTTTTGAAAGCTAATTTTGTAAAATAGGTAGGTAAAACGTGAGTCAAGTATTGAACGATTCAAGTAGTCCAAAACGGGTAGGCATGGTTAGCTTAGGCTGTCCCAAGGCTTTGGTAGATTCTGAGAGAATTCTTACTCAGTTAAAGCTTGAAGGTTATGACGTGGTGCCTACTTATAAAGATGCTGATGTTGTTGTAATTAATACCTGTGGTTTTATCGATTCGGCTAAACAAGAGTCGCTGGATGCCATAAATGAGGCCATGAAAGAAAATGGCAAAGTTATCGTTACAGGCTGTATGGGCAAAGGCAAAGATGCTGAGACAATTAGAGAACGTAATCCAGGTATATTAGCGGTTACTGGTCCACAAGCATATGAAGAAGTTGTTGGTGCCGTTCATGCATGGATACCTCCATCAAAAAATCATAATCCACATATTGATTTAATCCCTCCTCAAGGCGTTAAGTTAACGCCCAGACATTATTCTTATTTGAAAATATCTGAAGGCTGTAATCATAAGTGTACCTTTTGCATCATTCCAGATATGCGCGGAAAGTTGGTAAGTCGTGAAGCTGGTTCTGTTCTAGACGAAGCTGAAAGGCTGGTTGCCGCAGGCACCAAAGAGTTATTAGTTATTTCTCAGGATACCAGCGCCTATGGAGTCGATTTAAAATATAAGACATCCTTTTGGCAAGGACGACCCGTTAAAACCAGAATGCTTGAGTTATGTGAAGCACTGGGTGAAATGGGTGTTTGGGTAAGACTTCATTATGTTTACCCCTATCCACATGTCGATGATGTTATCCCACTTATGGCAGCGGGAAAGATAGTGCCATACCTTGATATTCCGTTTCAGCATGCAAGTCCTAAAGTATTAAAGGCGATGAAACGCCCGGCAGCAGCTGAGAATAACCTTGAACGTATAAAAGCATGGAGAGCTATTTGTCCTGAGTTAACCATTAGAAGTACGTTTATTGTTGGTTTTCCTGGTGAAACTGAAGAAGATTTTCAAATGCTTCTCGATTTTCTTGAAGAGGCACAATTAGATCGAGTAGGTTGTTTTACTTATTCTGCTGTTGATGGCGCGAAAGCAAATGCCTTAGCAGATCCTGTTCCTGAAGAAGTTAAACTTGAGCGCCAACAGAGATTTATGGAAGTTCAAGCAAGAATTAGCGCGGAAAGATTACAGGCGAAGATAGGAACTATTCAGAAAGTGTTAGTTGATGAAGTGACACCTGAAGGCGCTGTTGCAAGAAGTCAAGCAGATGCACCGGAAATTGATGGTAGTGTGTTTATTGATGGGGCTACACACTTAAAGCCTGGTGACTTTGTAAACGTACAAATTGAAGAAGCAGACGACTATGATATGTGGGGTCATATTGTTTGATAATAATGTGTGTTAAGCATAAGTGATCATGCTTTCGTCACGGCTTTCAATTAAATGATTGATTTGATTGAAGGCGACCAAGTTAGTTTTATTTGGTTTATGAAGTAGCTCAGTGAAGCTTGTGTTCCTTATCTGAAAATTTATATCAATCATAGACTTAGAGTTTATTTCTAGGATTTTCATTAATGACATCGCAATCGCTCCGCCTGAGCTTACGATGAACGTAGGCTTAGTGTCAGAAATTATTGAAATATTAGATATTGCTCTGCTTATGCGTTCAGAAAAATCGTTCCAGGTTTCAAACGTTTCATTTTTATCATCTAATTCGTCTTTTGACCAAGCAAGCATCGACTTTTTCAAAATCGAAAAAAAAGCGCGGATATCCCCAGGAACTGGGATATCTTTTGGGTGCTTAGAAAGATATAGCTGTATTAGTTTTTTAAAGTCAAACTCATTCCAATCTTCATCTTGAACAAGATTTACCGAGCTCGGAAAGACCTTGGTTATTTCATTAGCTGTTTGCTTATGCCTAACAAGGTTTCCGGTAATTATTGATGCGGGTTCAAGGTCATACTCTTTTAGATATAGTCCTAATAACGCTGCTTGTTTGAATCCAAGACTGGATAACTCATCATAGTTACTTTTGCCTAGTGAAGCCTGTGCGTGTCTGATAAGAATAATTTTGGACATTAAGAAGCCTTAGAGGTGAAATGAAAAATAATACCTTAAGAATATAAAAAATAAAGGTATCAGCAAAATCTATTTAATGAATATGGAAACATTCATAACATGAATAATTGAATTTGTATGAAAAAAACATGTAAATACTATTACATTTCTGGGCGTCAGGCTTTATAGTTCGAGCCATTATTTTTAGGCAATAAAGAGATTTTCTGATGGGTTTAAAGAGCATTAAAAAGAATGAGCAGGCTGCACTTCAACAGCAGACACAATTCATACGCTTTGGACTAACATTTTTCTTCATGGCAGGCATTCTACTTTATGTCTATTTAATTTCAAAAGGCATGCATGGCAGTATCGTTCTCTTAGCTTCTGCAGTAATTGGCGGTTATATGGCCATGAATATCGGTGCTAATGATGTCGCAAACAATGTAGGGCCTGCCGTTGGCTCAAAGGCGATCACGCTTTTCTGGGCGATTGTTATCGCTGCTGTTTTTGAGGCAGCGGGTGCTTTATTAGCAGGTGGTGAGGTTGTATCTACTATCAAAAATAGCATTATCAATCCCGACAAGCTTGCAGATTCAAAGACCTTTGTTTGGTTAATGGTCTCTGCTCTTTTAGCTGGTGCAGTTTGGCTAAACTTAGCAACTTTATTTGGCGCACCTGTATCGACAACACATTCTATCGTTGGTGGTGTGTTAGGTGCAGGTATTGCTGCTGGTGGATTTGGGATAGCAAACTGGGAGAAGATGGGTGCTATTGCCGCTAGTTGGGTTATATCACCTGTATTAGGTGGTTTTATTGCCGCTGCATTTTTATTATTCATCAAAAAGAAAATTGTCTATCAGACCGATATGATTCAGGCAGCAAGAAAATTTGTACCAATTTTGATTGCTTTTATGGCCTGGGCTTTTAGTACTTATTTAGCATTAAAAGGATTAAAGAAAATCTGGAAGCTGGATTTTCAAACGGCTGCTTTAATCGGTTTTGGTGTTGCCATTGTAATATATTTTGTGGTGAAGCCTTTCATTGTTCGCAAGTCAGAAACGGTTGAAAATAATCGCGAAAGTGTCAATAATTTATTTACAATTCCGCTTATTTTTGCAGCGGCATTATTGAGTTTTGCTCATGGTGCAAATGATGTTGCAAATGCTGTTGGTCCTTTAGCTGCTATTTCTGATGCAATACAAAGAGGTGGTATTTCAAGTAATGCGCCCATTCCTTTATGGGTGATGATGATTGGTGCTATAGGTATTTCTTTAGGATTATTGTTGTTTGGTCCAAAAATAATTAAAACAGTGGGCGGCGAAATTACTGAGCTAGATAAATCGCGTGCTTTTTGCGTTGCGATGGCGGCTGCCATAACCGTTATTATTGCTTCACAGTTAGGCTTACCAGTGAGTTCAACTCATATCGCAATCGGTGGTATTTTTGGTGTGGGCTTCTTACGAGAATACTTGAAAACCAGTTATGCCAACCAGTTACAGGATATGCTTGAAGATCATGAAGGAGAGGAAAGGGTAAGGCTGCAAAAGTTCTTATCTAATTTTGAATCTGCATCGGTAGAGGACATGGAAAAAATGATTAAACAGGCTAAAATTCAAAAAAATGAATTAGGCCTGAAAAAATCTGAACGTAAGAAAATGAAAAAATTATATAGTGAAAAGTTGGTAAAACGTTCAGCTGTAAAGAAAATTGTCGCTGCCTGGATTATTACAGTCCCTGCATCTGCAACGCTAGCAGCATGTGTATTCTTTATGGTTAACGACTTGCCTTTAGGTTGATATTGGTCAATCAGGTGACTTGATAGTATTGGCAAGGCACTGAATTCAGACTAAGCTTTAATTTTCGAATAGGGGATTTTTATGCCAAAGCAAAAAGCGGAACACTTAATTACCGATCTTCATGAGCGTTTTGCTGATGAATTCATTAGCCCTGAACAACTGGCTCTTTTGGAGCAAGTTAAAAGTCACATTCATAATATGAATGAAGCCGAGCCAGCTGACCCAACATTTCTGGAAACAGTTGAACAGCTAGTCGCAGAAATTGAAGTAGAGCATCCAACAGCGGCCTCAATTTTAGAGCAAGTATTAAATACGCTAAAAAATATAGGTGTATAGCTGGTAATATCAGACCTCTGAGTTGAAAAAACTCGCAGTTCGTATAGAACTGCGAGTTTTTTTGTTTAGGCGTCACTATTCTTTATTTTCCCGATAAGATCGGAATATTTCCTTTAAAGGGCGTTTAGGTTTAAAGCCAAAGGTCTTATTAAAATTGTCACCATTAATAACAACCGGATATTTAAAATAGTTCATTAAGTATGATGGGAATATTTTCAAATTCAACAACCCGGTAATAGTGCGTGGCAAAATAGGCGGAATTGAAGGGATAGGAATAGCCGTACAGCCGCAATGTTCAAGTGCATCTTGATAGGCCACCCAATCACTTGTTGCAACATTATAGACGCCTCTATGGCGTTCTTTATGAGCCAAACTAACTGCATCGGCCATATCGTCAATATGTATAAATTGCATAATTGGAGAGAAGCCCATTAAGACGGGAGTAAACTTACTGGATAATAAACTACTTATTGTATTTTTTACGCCTGGCCCAACAATGTTGCAAGGTCTCAGAATTGTGATATTCAAATCTGGATAGCGCCACAAATAGATATTTGCTAGGTTTTCCAATTCTACTGAATCAACTAGATCCATAGTCAATTCAGCCGCTTTAAGCGGTGCTGTTTCATCTATTAGAGCAGGATTATATGGAGAGGCTCCATAGACATGATATGTAGATAATACTATTACATTATTGATGCCATACTTATGGCTTAAATCTAAAAGTTTTTGTGTACCTAACACGTTCGCGTTATATCGCCGCATTAGCGTTTCTTCTGAGGAAGTTATGCGACCAAGATGTATGACGCTGTCAAAATCATAATGCTTAAAAAGATCTTCAAATCCACGCTTAGTGAAATCTATTTTATAGCTTGGAATATCATCGCTGTGGTAAGTTAATTTTCTGAAATCAACAGCAACTATATGATGAGAGTCTCTTAATCTATTGATTACTTGCTGGGCAAGAGAGCCGGCAGCGCCAGTAATTAATACTGTTTTTTTGGTGACGGGTTTCCTTCGCTCGATCACTCTTTTGTTAAGTGTTGAACGGATAGTTGTGCTCTTTATTTTCTTTTTTGTTTTAGGTTTTTCATTTTTAGTTGTTGTGTTTTCGTTTTCTGTGCTCATTCAAAAATTCCTTGTCGCTCGTTCAAGCCTTTAGCTATTAAATCACTAATAGCGCTTTTGACTTTTTCAACACGTCTAGTTACTTGTTCTTCAGTAAGGTCTTCATTTTTGAAATAAATAGGTTTGCCAAAGTTTAACCGGACTTTGGCAGGGAAAATAACTGGCAAAGCAACGGGTACATAAGGAATGTTCAGCAATTTAGCTAAGGGTTTTATGTTAGCTAAAGCGGGAATGGTTTCTTCGCAACCAACAACACCTACAGGGATAATGGGCGTATCGTGTTTCATGGCTAAATGAACAAATCCATTGCCAAAACGTTGAAGTTGATACCTATCTTTGTAAAGTTTACCTGAACCGCGAATACCTTCAGGAAAGACCACAATAGCCTCTCCGTTCTCCAGCATTCTTGCGCAGTTAATAGGGTCGCCTAATACCGCACCAATTTGATTCAGAAAGTTACCTAGGAATGGAACTGTTGGGAAGAAGCGTTCAATCATTGCTCTAGGTAAGCGAGGTGATTTCTTACGACTTGCTAGAGCATAGGCGATTAGTGTTCCATCAATAGGCAACTGGCCGCTATGATTGCCGACAATTAATACTGGTCCAGTCGCGGGAATATGCTCAATACCTGACGTTTCCACGCGGAAATACTTATTATAGATTCCTGAAAATAAGGATAAAACTATCTTGTTTGTATCTGTATTAAAGCCCCAAGGATCATAACCTAATGTGCCTACAGGCTTATTGATTTTGTTTAATTGATCGTTTAGTTCTTTAGGGACCAGTTTTTCTTTTAGAAAAGATTTCAAGCTCATGACATTCCTTGCTGTTCGAAAACATCTCAAATTAAAATTGATATTATTGCATAATTAGCTCAAAAAGCGTGTTGGATTTTAACTATTAATCTACGATCTTACTTGAATCAACTATGCTTATTTTGTAAAAGATAATATACCTGTTATTTAGATGTTGCAGTTTCAGTCATGGCCTAACTTTTATTTTGGCTTATTAATCGGTGGATATAAATTTGGATTTACTTGTCTTCTTTCATGCGCTGACTGCCCTATTTGTCATTATTGACCCGATAGGGCTGGCCTTAATTTTTAACGCTTTAACTAAGGGGCAAAGTACGCATGAAAAATTCTTCCAAGCTTTCAAAGCTAGTATCATTTCTGCTTTGCTATTGGTTCTTTTTGGGAACTATGGAGCCAGCTTATTATCCTATCTAGGTATAAGTATTAATGCCCTGAAAATTTCAGGAGGAGTGCTGCTTTTCTATACGGCTTTTCAAATGATCAACAGTGAATTGAAATTTAGAATGGAAGAGCAGGTTGAGGATATCTCAGTGTATCCCATGTCTATACCTTTATTAGCTGGGCCTGGGTCTTTAACGGTGTCTATATTGTTATTTTCCAGTGTGACTAGCTCTACAGATCAGTTAGCTATATTCACTGCTGTGATTCTAATTTGCACCTTAACTTGTCTTCTTATGTCTTGTTCTATCTATCTTAAAAAGATTGTTGGAAAGACCGGTGATGAAATTCTAAGGCGATTTCTAGGGGTGCTGTTGGCTGCTTTGGCTATTCAGTTTATTTTAGATGGTCTTTCTTCCATTCTTAATTAAGAGTTAATTAGGTTCAAGTTAAATAAGAAATAGCTTTTTCTAAGGAAATCGCATCTATTTTTTGTGCTTGTGCGACAGCTTGATTACACAAATATCCATTAACGGTATGAAGTCCATTTCTTATATGAATATTATTACTTAATGTGTGTTTTATGCCCTTGTTCGCTAACTCTAAAATATAGGGTAGTGTGGCCGTATTCAGTGCTTGTGTGGATGATCTCGGGTAGGCGCCGGGCATATTCGCAACACAATAATGTACGATTCTATTCTCTATAAAGGTGGGCGCTTCATGATTTGTGGGTTTTGTGGTCTCAAAACATCCACCTTGATCCACTGCTACATCAACAATGACAGAGCCTGGCTTCATTAGTTGAAGGTCTGATCGTGACACTATTTTTGGTGCAGCAGCGCCAGCTACCAATACTGCACCTATTACTAAGTCGGCTTGTTGGAGGCACTTTCTGAGATTATTTTGATCTGCATAATATGTTTGTATTTTATTACCAAAGCGCTGTTCTAGTTTACGCAGCACTTGTATATCTTTATCTAAGATAAGCGTTCTTGCTCCCATGCCGGATGCAACTAGAAGCGCATTCGAGCCAACTACGCCGGCTCCTATAATCACCACGATAGCTGGTTCTACGCCTGGTACTCCGGTTAAAAGAACGCCAGATCCTCCATTATTTTTTTGCAAACAGCTAGCGCCAGCAATAATGCTCATTCTTCCAGCTATCTCTGACATAGGCAGCAATAAAGGAAGCTGGCCCAGATCATTAGTTACGGTTTCATAAGCTATAGAGCATGCTTTGCTGTCTAATAATTGTTTGGTTTGTTCTGGGTCTGGTGCTAAGTGAAGATAGGTGAAAAGGGTATGATGATCTCTTAGTTTATTTGTCTCAATTGCTTGTGGTTCTTTTACTTTAATAATAAGTTTTGAGTGCTCAAAAATTGAGGCGGCATCATCAAGTATGATAGCGCCAGCTTTTTGATAGTCTTCATCATTAAATCCACTTCCCATTCCAGCATTGTGCTCAATGAAAACTTGATGCTTGTATTTTAATAATTCACTAACAGAATTTGGTGTTAGGCCAGCACGGAATTCATTATTTTTGATTTCTTTAGGTACACCTATTTGCATTGATATCACTCCTAATGGATTAGATCTCTACAGTTGGCAAGCGGTTCTTAAAGAATGAAAAAATTACTTCTATAAATGGTGATTTACTAAGTATAGTTCACTTGGGAGCTATAGAGAGGAAGGTGTTTGTTTTAGTCAGCTTGATAATTAAGGCATCTCATAATAAAAAAAGCGCAGATACTAAAAGTGAATGACTAGTAGTACTTGCGCTTATCTCTTAGATGGCGGAGATTTATCGTCGTCTGAATAAAGGTTGCGGCTGGTCTGTAGCACCTTGGTAGGTTTCAGTGAAGTCAGTAAAGCCTGTTTTGGCTACTTCAATGTCTTTATCTTCTCGAACAGCGAACGAATCAAAACCACATCGCTTAAGATAAAAAAGTTGATCATGAAGAACATCACCAATTGCTCGAAGTTCACCTTGATAGTTGTAACGGTCGCGAAGAATTCTTGCATAAGAATAACCACGACCATCAACAAACTTAGGGAAGTTGATTGCAATAAGCGCTAATTGTTCAATGAAAGGTTCTAACCTCTCTGGGCCTTGGCCGCTTTCTAGCCAAACACCTGCTTGAGCATTACCTATTACTAACTCTGGATTCTCAAGGAAGCGAACTAGCGGAACTAAAACTGCTTTATTTTCTATACTATCACTGAAATCTGCTTCAAGTTTTTGCCAAACATTTTCTACGATGACAGATTGCTTAATTAGTTTTGGCATAAACTCGCTCCTTGAAAGGATCCAAACCGATTCGACGATAGGTATCGATAAATAGCTCTTCGTCCGTTCTATTTTCTACAAACACATTTAAAAGTTTTTCGATGACTTCTGGCATTTCGGCACGAGCAAAAGAAGGGCCCAATATTTTGCCTAATGATGCATCGCGTCCTGCGCTTCCACCTAATGAAACTTGATAGAATTCATCGCCGCGTTTATCTACGCCTAATATGCCAATATTACCAACGTGGTGATGACCGCACGCATTCATACAGCCTGAAATATTTAAATGAAGTTCACCTAAGTCATAGATGAAGTCTAAATTATCAAATTTGATCTGAAGTTGTTCAGCAACAGGAATAGACTTTGCATTTGCTAAGCCACAGAAATCGCCACCTGGGCAGCAAATTATATCTGTCAGCATATTAAGGTTTGGGGTTGCAAAGCCTGCTGCTTTGGCATCATTCCAAAGGTCTAACAACTGATCTTGTCTTACATCAGACAAGACGATGTTTTGATCGTGCGTTACTCGAACCTCGCCAAAGCTATACTGGTCAGCCATATTTGCAATGGCTTCAACCTGCTTGTCGCTTGCATCGCCAGGAGGCGTGCCTGTTTTCTTTAACGTTAATGTAACAATGGCATAACCTGGCTTTTTATGTTCGTGGGTATTGCGTGTAACCCAGTTAGAAAAGCCTTTGCTGTTGTTTTTCTGCTCAATATAAGGTGCTGAATTATTTTCTAATTGAGCATAATTAGGCTCAGTGAAAAATGATTTAACACGTGTAATTTCTTCATCAATCAGCGTCGTGCTTTTATCTTTGATGTGCAGCCATTCTTCTTCAACTAAACGAGCAAATTCGTCTGGACCTATCGCTTTAACCAGTATTTTGATACGCGCTTTGTATTTATTATCACGACGACCGTGCATGTTATAAATACGTAGAATGGCATCTAAATAACTAAGTAAGTGTTTTTCAGGTAAAAAGTTTCTAATTTCTGAAGCAATAACTGGAGTACGACCTAAACCACCACCGACAAATACTTTAAAGCCTGTTTCACCTTGCTCATTCTTAATTATTTCTAAGCCAATATCGTGCACCATGGTTGCAGCTCTATCTGCATCTGGGCAAGCATTGACGGCAATTTTAAACTTACGAGGTAAAAACGCGAATTCTGGGTGGAAAGTAGACCACTGGCGAATAATTTCACAGTAAGGACGTGGGTCCGTTACTTCATTACCAATAACGCTGGCAAACTGATCTGTCGTGGTATTTCGAATACAGTTACCACTAGTTTGAATAGAATGCATTTCAACTGAACGAAGTTCTTCTAGAATATCTGGTACATCTTTCATTTGAGGCCAGTTAAATTGCACATTCTGACGCGTCGTAAAATGCACATAGCCTTTGTCATATTTACGGCTGATGTCAGCTAACTTTCTTAATTGAACAGAAGATAGCATGCCGTAAGGGATCGCCACACGTAGCATAGGTGCTAAACGCTGAACATATAGACCATTCTGTAAGCGTAATGGTAGAAACTCGTCGGCTGTTAATGTGCCATTGAAGTAACGTTCTGTTTGACCGCGAAATTGCTCAACGCGCTCTTTAACGATTTGTTTATCGTATCCGTCGTATTTGTACATGGTACCTTCTCAGAAATTTACCCTAGGGCCACTAATATTTGCGGGCACGTAGGGTAGCAGTTTTTAGGTTCTGGTTAAATATCTTTTGTGTTGATTTAAACTACTTGCTTATCAAAACCTTATCTTATGTTGTCTTAGATTGCCTTTAGTTATCATAACCTAAACAAGGATTAAGCCACCTTTCAGCATCTTCAACTGACATTCCCTTACGTTCTGCATAGTTAAGCACTTGGTCTTTTGCAATTTTACCGACTGCAAAATATTTTGATTCAGGGTGCGAATAATAAAAGCCACTGACAGCTGCCGTTGGGAACATGGCAAAATGTTCTGTTAGCTCAATGCCTGTATGTTTACTTGCATCAAGTAGACTAAATAATTCAGTTTTTTCAGTGTGATCAGGGCAGGCAGGGTAGCCAGGTGCGGGCCTTATGCCTTGGTATTTTTCTTTAATAAGTTCTTCTTTACTTAAATTCTCACTACTGACGTAGCTCCAGAACTCATTTCGAACACGTTCGTGCATTCTTTCTGCAAATGCTTCAGCTAGCCTGTCAGAAAGTGCTTTGACCATAATAGAATTGTAGTCGTCATGTTTTTCTTCATAAGACTTGGCAAGTTCTTCTGCGCCAATGCCAGCAGTGACTGCAAAGCCGCCTATGTAGTCTTGACGCTGGCTTTCTTTTGGCGCGATGAAGTCAGCAAGAGAGTGACTTATTAAGCCGCCTGCTTTATCACTTTGTTGGCGTAGGTGGTTGAGTTTTAGTTCTACAGAGCTGCGTGATTCGTCTGTATATACTGAAATCTCATCATCTTTTGTTGTATTAGCAGGCCAAAAACCAACAACAGCATTCGCTTTAAGAAGCTTTTCATTAATTAACTTCTTGAGCATAGCTTGAGCATCATTAAAAAGATTGGTCGCCGCTTCACCTACTTTTTCATCTGAGAGTATCTTCGGGTATTTCCCAGCAAGATCCCATGTGATGAAAAAAGGTGTCCAGTCGATATAATCAACGAGTTCTTCAAGTGGATAATCTTCAAATACTTTTACGCCTGTAAAGGTTGGTTTAGGTGGCGTGTAGTTATCCCAATCAATCTGAAATTTATTTTTACAGGCAGAAAAATAAGGTAGTAATTTGGTTTTTGCTTGACGATTTTTTCGTCTTTCCCTAACTATTTCATATTCTTCTTGTGTGTTTTTTACAAAGTCGTCTCTTTGCGTATCACTCAATAAAGAGGTTGCAACGCTGACACTTCTTGAGGCATCGGAAACATAAACAGCTAGATTGTTTTTGTAATGAGGCTCAATTTTAACCGCTGTATGCGCTTTTGATGTTGTAGCTCCACCTATCATCAAAGGGATGTTCATGTTTTCTCTTTGAAGTTCTTTCGCGATGTGTACCATTTCATCTAATGATGGCGTGATTAAACCGCTAACACCGATAATATCAACATTATGTTCTTTAGCCGCTTTAATAATTTTATCAGCCGGCACCATGACGCCTAAATCAATCACTTCATAGTTGTTGCATTGAAGTACCACACCGACAATATTCTTACCAATATCATGCACATCACCCTTGGCGGTAGCCATTAGGATTTTACCTTTGGCTTTATGTACTGCACCTTTTTCTGCTTCGATAAAGGGGATTAAATGAGCAACGGATTGTTTCATGACGCGGGCGCTTTTCACTACTTGCGGTAAGAACATTTTGCCTTCACCGAAAAGATCGCCAACGATATTCATGCCATCCATTAAGGGGCCTTCAATGACTTCGATAGGACGCTTAGCCTCAAGTCGTGCTGTTTCTGTGTCTTCAATAATAAACGTGGTTATGCCTTTAACTAAGGCGTGTGCAAGTCTTTCATTAACTGGTAATGAACGCCATTCAAGGTTTTCTACTTGCTTTTTCTGGCCATCTCCGCGGAAATTGTCTGCTATTTCTAGGAGTCTATCGGTTGAATCGGGTCGACGATTTAAAACAACATCTTCAACTCTTACTTTTAATTCAGGGTCAATATCATCATAAATAACAAGCTGGCCTGGATTTACGATACCCATGTTCATGCCTGCTTTTATAGCGTGATATAGAAATACAGAATGAATCGCTTCGCGAACACGGTCATTTCCTCGGAAAGAGAACGAAACGTTACTAACGCCACCTGAAATGCTAGCGTGGGGTAAGTTTTCACGAATCCAGCGGGTCGCATTAATAAAGTCTACAGCATAGTTATTGTGTTCCTCGATGCCCGTTGCAATAGCAAAAATGTTAGGGTCAAAAATAATATCTTCAGGAGGCATGCCTAGCTTGACGAGAATGTCGTAAGAGCGTTTACAAATATCTATTTTTCGTTCGTAAGTATCTGCTTGGCCCTTTTCATCAAAAGCCATAACGACAGCCGCTGCACCATAACGAATACAACTTTTTGCATGCGCAATAAAAGCCTCATCACCTTCTTTTAAGCTGATGGAGTTTACGACAGATTTACCTTGAACAACGCGAAGTCCCGCTTCAATAACTTCCCATTTAGATGAGTCAATCATGATGGGGACTCTGGATATATCAGGCTCAGATGCAATTAAGTTCAAGAAATGAACCATCGCTTCCTTGGACTCTAGCATGCCTTCGTCCATATTAATGTCGATAATTTGAGCGCCATTTTCAACTTGGTCTCTTGCGACACTGAGTGCTTCTTCAAATTTTTCTTCTTTGATTAGTCTAAGGAATCGCTTAGAGCCCGTGACGTTAGTTCTCTCGCCAACGTTTATAAATAGTGAGTCTTTATCAGCAACAAAAGGCTCTAAACCAGAAAGTCTAAACTTGTGAGGAGGTGAAGGGATTTTTCTGGGCTCATAGTTAGCCATTCTTTTTGCGATAGCCGCTATGTGCTCAGGACTAGAGCCACAGCAGCCACCGATGATATTAACCAAATTACTTTTTGCAAATGACTCGACAATATCGGCCATTTCTTCTGGGGTTTGATCGTATTCACCAAACTCATTTGGCAGGCCTGCGTTGGGGTGTGCACTTATATATGTTTCTGACTTGGCTGAAAGTTCTGCAATATGAGGTCGTAAAGCATCTGCCCCAAGAGCGCAGTTGAAACCAATACTTAAAGGTTTGCAGTGTTTGACTGAAAGTTGAAAGGCTTCGGCTGTTTGCCCTGAAAGAGTTCTTCCTGAAGCATCGGTAATGGTGCCAGAAATCATAATAGGCAGTTTAATGTCGTGATCAATATAGTATTGTTCGACGGCATAAATTGCTGCTTCAGCATTCAATGTATCGAAAATAGTTTCAATCATGATAATGTCTGCACCGCCCTTAATAAGTGCTTCAGTTGCCTCATAATAGTTATCGTAAAGCTCTTCAAAGGTGATATTTCGGAAACCAGGGTCGTTTACATCTGGGCTTATAGAGGCGGTTCGAGATGTCGGGCCAATAACGCCAGCAACAAATCGTGGTTTATCAGGTGTTTCTTGTGTTTTTAAATCTGCTGCAATTCGAGCAAGTTTTGTCGCTTCGAAATTTAACTCATAAGCTAGTTCTGACATGCCATAATCCGCTTGAGAAACTTGAGTAGAGTTAAATGTATTGGTTTCGATTATATCTGCGCCTGCGTCCAGATATTGTTTATGAATATTTGAGATAGCTTTAGGTTGAGTCAGGCAAAGTAAGTCATTATTGCCTTTAACATCCGAAGGGTAATCATTAAAGCGATCACCACGATAATCCTGCTCGTCAAATTGAAGCTGCTGAATCATTGTGCCTGTTGCGCCATCGAGTATTAAAATACGTTCTTCTAACGCTTTGTTTAATTGGCGAATGCGAGTGGCTAAATCAGACATCAAAATACCTTACCTTTTATATTAAGTTCGTAAAAATGCTGCATAACGTAGCACTTTTTTGGATGAATTTTTTCTATAACGGCGACACATCTTGGGGTGTTCCTAGAAATTACATTCATTCTAAATGAATTAAATCTATATTGAAATGTTTTGATATAGTTTTAATATTACTTGAGTGTTTTACTAGGGCTTTAACCTTTGGCATAAAAATCGTAGAATGCATGAAATGTTTATAGTATGAGGTTTTTTTTCATTATGGTTACAGTTTCTGAATCAGCGCAGCGTTATCTTTCACAGTTAGTGTCCAATCAGGAGTCTGGTGGAATGGGTGTAAGAATGTTCGTCACTCAACCGGGTTCAAAGCAAGCTGAAACCTGTTTAGCTTATTGTCAGTCTGATGATATCGTAGAGGATGATGAGGTAATAATATTAGAAGGGTTCAATCTCTATTTAGAAAAGAAAAGCGTACCTTTTCTTGATGAAGCGTTTGTCGATTATGCCGAAGAAAAAATGGGTGGTCAGCTTACCATCAAAGCGCCTAATGCAAAGATGCCTAAAATTAATGAGAACTCTTCCATAGAAGAAAAAGTTCGGTACCTGCTTGTAACAGACATTAATCCTGGTCTTGCCTCTCATGGTGGTGATGTTTCATTGGTTACGCTTACAGAAGATAATGTTGCTGTTTTGAAGTTTGGTGGTGGTTGTCAGGGGTGTAGTGCTGTTTCAATTACGCTTAAAGATGGTGTTGAAAAGCGTTTGTTAGAAGTAATTCCCGGGTTAACTGGTGTTAAAGATTCAACGGATCATACCGTTACGGAAAATGCCTACTATAAATAGACGCTTCATAATGATGTGATTTAAGAGCGAGCTAATATAGCTCGTTTTTTTTT
>TARA_R110001592_G_scaffold60806_1_pt1 | contig 26750 bp, 19 predicted proteins | sample TARA_R110001592 | Tara Oceans TARA_R110001592 (sample SAMEA4398387) | marine metagenome | biome: Polar Biome; feature: [SRF] surface water layer (ENVO:00010504); material: water (ENVO:00002006), including particulate matter (ENVO:01000060) such as... | depth 5 m | reverse complement strand
TAATTATTAATTGTTAATTATTAATTGTTAATTATTAATTGTTAATTGTTAATGAAAATTTTCGTTTTGATAAATCAGAATGCTTTCTGAGAAGGCCTTATGCAGCTTACTTGATTTCACTGCTTTCGATAAGTTTATTTTGCTGATGAATGTTACCTTTTAGCATTTTTCAGTTTGGCTTAAAGCATAATTATCTTGTTCTCCTTACTCTTCGAAATTGGCGGGGTACCTGGTGATTTCCAGTAGGAATTGCCTTTGCAAAAATAGATTGGCCACCTCTTTTACCTGAGCTGCTGTAACGCCTAGTACTCGATCTTCAGCTCCGAGTACTGTATTTAAAGGAAGCCCTCCGTTGATGGCAGCATTTAACTGACCATGCCAAAATCCATTGCGTTTTAGGTTCTCCTCGAGATCCAGGCGCTTGGTTTCCCTGACCTTTTCTAAATCGGCTTCATCAGGACCTTCTTCTTGAATTTTTTGAACTTGCTCCCATACAGCCGCTTTTAACTTGTCTACCGATTCTGGTCCACATGGAAATGAAATGGAGAAGTTAAAACGTTCTTCAGGAACCTTGCTCAAACTGCCTCTAGCCCCAACACCATACACGCCTCCAATTTCTTCCCTTAAGGTTTCGATTAATTTGATGGTTAGAATTTCCCCTAAATAAGAGAGTTGCTGAGATTTTTCTAAATCATAGGCTGTTTCACCACTGAAATACAGAATTACCTGACTTTTATCGTCTACTCCCACTTTTATGGTTTCTTTTAGATCCTGCGGAGGTGACAGTCCCAAGTCTACAAAATCTTCTTTTTCATTAGAATTTCCAGGAAGACTTCCTAAATATTGGGCTACTAAAGGCAGCATTTTCTCCAAATCAATATTGCCTGTGAACAAGACATTAAAGTCCCCAGCATTGGCAAATCTTTCCTTATAAATTTTAAGGCTTTGATTGAGGTCTATGGAATCCAATTGCCCAGCAGTATAAATACCTTTTCCTCTAGGATTACCATTGCTGATAATTTCATTCACTCTTTTATTAAACTGAAAATCAGGGTTGACACTGGCACTCTCCAATTGGTTTTTCTGATTCGCTAAAAACACTTCCCATAGCGACTTGTCCATCCTTGGTGAAGTAAAATACAAATGAATCAATTGCAGGGCCATTTCGAAATCCCCGGGAGTAGTGGCACCTGAGATACTTTCCGAATAAGTACTGATATTTGGAATTACCTGTACATTCTTACCAGCCAGCACCTTTTTAAGTTGAGAAGGGGTAAAGTCGGCGATCCCCATAATATTTATGGCTGAGCCAGCATAATTCGCACTGTAATGGTCCTCCAGGGAATACAAAGAGGTGCCTCCCTCACTACTTGCAGAGAATATTACTTCATCATTTTTATAGTCAGTAGGTTTAAAATAAACCTGCATTCCGTTGCCTAACATCACTGTCGTCACATCTACCTCTTCATCATGAGACACATTAATAACCTCCCCTGAATTGGGTTTGGTAAGCATCAACTCTTCTCTCACCAGGTCTTCTTTATAAGGAGTCGTTTCAATTTCGTCCGCATTTTCCAAGAGTGCCAAAAGTTCAGCTTCTGGAGTCAAGGTTTCCTTGTCTTTTTCTGGTGCGGTCACGATGAGAACAATGTTTTCTTTCCTGATTAGCTCCCTGGCTATGTCATTTACTTCTTCAAGGGTGATTTTTGGGATGATGTCTTGATAAAAATCATACCTGCTTTCCGGGCCATCAGCGAAGCTGGTGTTAAGGAAGTGGGAAACATACCTACCTACCAAAGTCCTGGACTCCATTTTGTCCATTTCTTTCAATGATTTTTCCGAACTATTCAATAAAGAACGTTTGACCCTGTCCAGTTCACTTTGGGTAAAGCCATAGTCAACTACTCTTTGATTCTCTGTAAGAAAAGCCAAAAGACCATCTTTGAGTTTCCTTGGACCCACAACACCTGAAATGGTAAAGAAATCCAGAGGTCTCACCAAATTTCCATACCTGGCACCGGCAAAGATAAAAGGCGCATCAGCTTTTTGTCTGATTTCATCCAACCTTTGTGTAATCATTCCTCCAAACATGGTTCTAAGGATTCTTCCTTTATAATCCTCGTAGCTGTTTGATGGTCTGGCCTCCTGTTTGTAATAGAGCTGTACTTGTATGCCTGGTGCTTCCTCATCTGTAATGATTTTCACAAAGTTTTCTTTGTGTGTAGGCACATCGTAGTACTCTCTCGTTCGTGCTGTTTCAGGATTTTTCAAATCAGAAAAGTACCCCTTAATGAGTTCTTCCACCTTGTCTGGATCCACATCTCCTACTGCCACCACAGCCATAAGATCAGGCCGGTACCAATCCTGGTAAAACTGCCTGACCAATGAATCCGCTGCATTTCTGATGATATCCATTTTACCAATAGGCATGCGGTCGGCATAACGACTATCGTGAAGCAAAACTGGCAAATAAGCATCCCGCAACCTTTGATTTACCCCTTGACCGGTACGCCATTCCTCCACTACAATCCCTCGCTCCGCATCTATATCATCAGCATTCAGTAATAGCCCTCCTGCCCAATCCCGCATTACTTGAAAACCATTGTTTAGCTTTTCTTCATCAGTGGGAATTGGCAACATGTAAACGGTCTCATCAAAACTCGTATAGGCATTCAGGTCAGACCCAAAAGCTACTCCTATGGATTGGAGGTAACTAATAAGGTCATTTTTTTCAAAATGCTCAGAACCATTGAAAGCCATGTGTTCAAGAAAATGGGCGAGGCCTAACTGATTCTCGTTTTCCTGCATAGAACCTGCTTTAATGGCCAAACGCAATTCCAACTTGTCCTCAGGTTTAGGGTTGTGCTGGATGTAATATTTTAAGCCATTGTCTAATTGCCCGGTCCGAACCTTCTCATCCAATGGGACCAATTCATCGAGCAGTTCTTGAGCATAACCAAAAGGCTGAAGAAGGCCCAATAAAAATAGTAGTAAAAACGACTTAATAGTTTGCATCTGTATCAATTAAATTCAGTAAGGGTTAGTCCTAAACATACAAAAGATGATCTACTCGGAGAAGAAATCATTACCTAAGAAATATTGGCAATTCTATTGTATCATCAAGGTATTAAATTCTTATAAAAAACGTAAAAACACCCTAATATAAATAAAAACCTGTTGCCTTCCATAAAAACATATCCTACCTGAACAATATGTAGTAGGATAAATGTCCATTCCTAACGATATTGAATTTTCTAATTAACTCGATGTACTCAACAGACAATATGACTTTTCGAATATTTCTCCTACCAGTAGTTCTAGTTTGGTTTTCTGCTTGTTCCAAAGCTCCAATTATAAATATTGAATTGAATGCAGATGGTATAGAGAGGGTAAATTACCCTTTGACTATCCCTCTCGATCCCAACCTGGCTTTATCCGGTGATTATATACTTGAAAATGAAACTAGTGGGAAAACGTATCAGGCTCAAGCATTACCCTCGGGAGAACTAATGGTATTTATTGACCAAATGCCTTCTGAAACCGAGGCTGTTTTTGGCCTGTCAAAATCATCTGGCAATAAGGAGTATAAAATGAAAATTAATCAGACTGAGGAAGGTGTAGAAGTAATTTCTGGACAGCAGCCGGTACTTTTTTACCAAACTGCAGTGGCCAAGCCACCGAGCGGTCTTCCTGATTATTATAAGAGAAGCGGCATGATCCATCCTTTGTATAGTCCAAGCGGGCAAGCACTAACCGATGCATTTCCTGCAGGACATACCCATCACCATGCTATTTTTAATGCCTGGGTGAACACAAAATTTAAAGGAGAAAAGGTAGACTTCTGGAATCAACATTCGGAAACTGGTACTGCAGAGCACGTAAATTTGATTAGCGCAGCGGCTGGACCTAGCGCAGCTATCATCGAAAGTACTTTGAGACACTTGAGTCTTAAAGAGGGAGAAGTGCTTGGTGAAAAATGGACAATCATGGTTTATCCTACAGATGACTATTTCCTATTTGACTTAATTTCGGAACAAACCAATACCAGTACCGACACGCTTTTTATATTGGAATATCATTATGGTGGAATGGGTTTTAGAGGAAGTAAAGAATGGAACAATGTAGACAGCACAAACTTTACCAATACCTGGGAAATCCTTACCTCTGAGGGATACACAAATGAAAATGCCAATCATACTCATGCTTCATGGGTCACCGCTTCTGGCGAAGTTGATAGCAAAACTGCTGGTGTCACTGTATTTGGGTTTCCTGATAATTTCAGGTATCCACAAGCCATACGCGTTCACCCTTCCATGCCTTACTGGGTATATGCGCCCATGGTGGATGGTGAATTTTATATCGCTCCAGGAGACAGTTACAAAAGCAAATTCAGGTATTATGTACCCAATGGAAAACCTAATCAGGAGGTCATTGAAAATATAGATGAGGGTTTAAAGTCACCTATTAAGGTAAAGGTAATGAAGTAGCATTTGGAGATTAGCTAAAGTGCGCAACTGAGATAAAAACAAGAATTAAATACCCCCTTTATACTTAATTGCAACGACAAAGGGGGTATTATAAAAAGCTGAATTGTTCTGTTTAAAAATTGACGGTGTAACTCATCACAGGGAACATGGACAATTGAGGAATTTCATCGATTTCTTTTTTCACGTTGTTGTAAAAATAATCAATCGCTGTGGAGTTATTGGTCAGGTTTTGAACATCCAACTTGACCTCATGGCTTAGCTTTTGTTTATTCACGCGATAACTTACTGAAATATTAAGGTAGAATACATCATTAGCTTTATTCCCCAAGTATTGACCTTAATTTTCGACTTGTTTTTCCTGCCTTTTGGATTCTTCTAAATCAATAGAAGTGTACCTTCTACCTCCCAATAGGGTAACTCTTGAGTTTATTCCTATGGTTTTGTCATTGGAATTTTTTCGGCCCAAAGTAAATTCTTTTCCTAGGAGAAAATTACCTACATAATTCCCATTGTACCTTGAGTTTTTCCAGTTACCTCCTTTTGCTTTGTATTTCGAATCATAGAGGGAAGTTGTAAGCAAAAAATAATATTGATTGCTAAAATACCGCTCCAGGGTAATCTCCAAACCAGTATTTTTTCCTTCCCCTTCATTCACCAAAGCCTTATCTACAAAATAATCATCTTGATTAATTAAAGAATAAAGACTCCCTACTTTATCCTCAACTGGGATGTTATACAAATGCTGGTAGTAGGCTTCAACCTTTAAAAACAAATTGCTATTCAATAAATTCTCATAGCCCAATACATAATGAGTAGCCTGCATCAGCTCCATATGTTTGTTCGGCATAGAATAATCGCCATTGGCCTGGTATACCATGGCATAATGATTTGGTAGAGAAGCCATTTTACTATGCAATCCAAATGCTGTGTTCACATTTTGTGTTTCATCCATTTGGTATTTGAGCGCCAATCTGGGTTCCAGGTATACTTTGTCATTCAAACTACTTTGGGAGACATGTATACCATTCACCGCAGTTAAGCTTTCTGAAATCCTCCATTTCCAGTTTAAATATCCTTCCCTAAAATCAGCATCTCCTTTACTCTCCTGACCTTTAAGGTATTGATTATCAGGAATGCTGAAATAGGTATTGTTAAAATCAAAATTGTTATGCGCGTACATTAGCCCTATTTGAAAATTGTGCTTGGAATTCATCTTATGGTGTAAAGTTGACAAAACCCTTGTGGTATGGTTGTTTAACCCAGCATTATAAAACTCTTTTAATAACTCCTCTTTAAAGGGCCTTTTTTCGATTAAATCACTTCCATTAAAACCATAAGAGACAATTGATTTTAAGTAGGTATTGCTACCCAAAGGAATAAAGTGCTTGAGTCCTGAAACTGCCAATTGGCTGTGTTGGGACCCATCTTCCAGGATGAGGTCCTCGTCTTGCTCGTCCGTGGTGACAAAACCAATTTTACTTGCTCCTCCTAATCCAAACAAGGTAAATATTCCCGCTTTTGCTGTTGGGAAATAGAATTTAAAACTTAAATCTTGGTACCTTGGAACACCTCCAAAGTCCACTAGACCGATATCATCTAACAAGGAAAGGGTGGAATAACGGTAATTTACCAAATAGCTACTTTTATTTTTTTTACTGATGGGTCCTTCTGCAGTAAAATCCAATCCCAAAACGCCTAATGAGAAACTATATTCCTGTTTTTCATCATTGCCTTTTCTGAGTTTCATGTCAAAAATACCCGATAAGGCATTGCCGTATTGCGAGGCAAAAGCTCCTGAATAAAACGCTGAATTGGCCAACATTTGGCTATTCAAGGCATTAATAGGGCCACCCGTCAACCCCTCGATGGCAAAATGATTGGGGTTAGGAATTTCTATATCTTCCAATCTCCACTGTATGAAGCGGGGGTTATTGCCACGCACAATGATGTCATTGTTCCCAGAGCCTTCATTGATTATACCAGCAAAGGATGACACTAGCCGTGCGGGATCACTAATGGCTCCTGCATATCGTTTTGATTCTTCAATGGAAAGCTGTTTGATAGAACTGATTGCCATATCATTGGTAGATTCTCCCCTTTTGTAAGCCTTTATTTCCACCTGATCCAATTGTTGAAAGGACTCCTTCATCTCAATATTTAACACTGTTTCTTTACCTGAAATCAGCAAAATATTTGGAACGGTTACTTTTTCATGGCCAAGACTAGAAACTGCCAAAGTAATACGACCTACCGCTACATTCTCAATTTTAAAATTTCCATCAATGTCCGAGGTCACTCCAATCAAGGGATTAGAATTGTCTATAATGATATTTGCATAGGGTATAGCACTTTTGCTATCAGTATCTACAACTCTACCTCTAATCGTTTGATTGGGGCTTTGCGCAAAAACTACATTTACTATCAAACAGGTGGCAAAAATAAAAGGGCCAAATACTATAAGTTTCATAAGATAAGTTTTTATGTTTATCTTATGACAACCGAGTACGTGTTCCCCCTTAGTCTTGAATAAAAGAAAAAGTATAAACCTCCTTATTGGATAATAGTTATTTATTAACGCTTTTATTAATTCAATAAAAACATTCTATTATTTACTGCTGTAGCATAAGCAGTACGAACATTTTACCTGACCTGCTTAGTTATTTTTTAATTCTTTTGAAGTGGCCAAGGCAATTACTCTTCCTTCGCTACCGACGGCATTGTAAAAGTGGTACACCACACCTTCCCATTTTATAACCCAAGGCTTATGTGCATACTTTTCATCATAGGTTTCCGAAGGAGCAGCCAGGTCCTCCCCTTCCCAATCGGTCCAATGGATTAAATCGTAGGAGCAGGCAAACCTTTTAAAGGCACCAGGTTTCCAAAAGGCCCCAAAGTAGAACATGATGTAGATATCATTGTACTTGGCAATTTGCGCATCTCCGCAGATGCCTTTGCCTCGGGTGATAACTGGATCATCACCAAAGCGCTGCCAAGTTAACATATCATCAGAAACAGCCATTCCTATGCTCTCATAGTCTGCTGTATCCCCTTTGGCATTGTAATACATTACGAAAGGATGACCTGTATGCTTTTCATTGTCTCGAATGACCAAGCTTTTGTATATCGTTTTATTTTCAAACCAACGAACATCTTCATCTTCGGGGGACAAAAGTGGTGTGTTATTCGTTCTCCATTCCTTTGTATCTGTAAGTGAGTTGGCGTTTGCCATCCCGATTTTAAGTGTACCGGATTCATAACCGACAGAATTACCTCCCAAATAGCTCATCCAGTATTGATTCTGGTACTTTTCTACACTATAATCACCACCCCAATCCGTATTGACAAGTGAAATATAGCCAGCTTTTTGGTTAGCATCCCATGTATCTTCTGTAAAAGGCAATATTTTACCTTTAGACTCCCATTGTAGCAAGTCCTGGCTTTCAGCCAACCATGTTTCATAGCCTTGCCCATCAAAGACTATATAAGTCATGTACCAAATTTCATCTTTGCGAAAGATTGTTGGCGAGTCAATCATTTTACTCGTATCCGGATGCTGAAATACCACCCCATGTTTAAAAGGCGTTTTTACTTCTTCAAATATTTGCTCCATTACCTCCTGAGAAACTTCTTTATTTGAAGTAGCTTCTTTTTGTTGACAACAGGATAGAGACAAGGCCATAACTAAAAGGCCTACTGAGAAAAATAGGTTTTTCATGCTTAAAGATGTCTTTGGTATTATTAATTGTTTTTAAAAGCATAGAGGGGTAAAATTAGTCGATCGGACTACTTTTCCCCTGTTTTCACTTTTGGATGCCTCATCCAATTCGGGTTCCATTCTTAATTGCCCTATCCGGTTGGATCAAGGTCACCTCCTTATGTTCACCAAGCCCACCTAGTATCAGGCATTCACTTATCATATTGGCGATTTGTTTTGGTGGAAAATTTATAACAGCAATTACCTGGCGCCCAACTAAATCATGAGGTGCATAAAGTTTGGTTATTTGAGCAGAGGTTTTCTTTACCCCATGTTCACCAAAATCGATGGATATTTTGTAGGCTGGGTTTCTGGCTTCCTTGAAGGTTTCTGCTGAAAGGATAGTACCAACCCTCATTTCAACCTTCATAAAGTCATCCCAAGATAATTCTTTCATTATTCTGTTTCAATTAGTTTGATTGTGTACCTAATTACGATTGCACTCAATAAATCAAATGACTGATTACCTAGTGGAATCTTGGTCTTTGACTTACTTTTTTACCAATTCCTTGACCAAAGGTATGCCCAATATTTTCATCTCCTCGATAGCCAAACCAGCTATAGTAAAGGTACCCAGTTGAGACAAATGGGTATTGTCCTCTTGACCTTCTGGCCGATGCGGATAAATTCCAGATTCAAAAAATAAATACAATTTTTTTGATTTTTCCGGCCCCAAGCTTTCCACCAATTTTCTCGTTTTAGCCTCCATGTCTATAAAATACACACCTGTTTCATTGGCTACCTGTATTACTCCTGTCAAATAATCTCCATGTGAATCTTTCAAAATGCCATTTTCATCGAACAGCCTACGGACTATTGATGTGCAAAGAATAGGAATGCCACCTTTTTCCTTCGTTTCATTTAGGAATTTCTTAAGATTTTTCTGATAGGTATCAAAAGGCCCGGTGTACCTCGCTGTATCTGATTTCTGATCGTTGTGACCGAATTGTATGATCACGTAATCTCCTTCCTGCACTCGATTAATTACCTTTTCCCAAGACCCTTCGTCAATAAAACTTTTAGAGCTTCTTCCATTTTTTGCGTGGTTGTCGACCACTATTTCATCAGTAAAAAAATGGTTTAGGACTTGTCCCCAACCATATTCAGGCAAGTTACGCTCAGGTTTGTTGGCCATGGTAGAGTCTCCTATCATAAAAATGTGAGTGGCGCGATAATTTTCAGTAGTAAAGGCAAAACAGCCTATGGCAAGAAGAAAGACTAGTACTCTCATTGATTGGTTCATGCTAATTTTTTAATCTCTTCAATGGGTTCAAAATTCCAAGAGGGAAATGGTAAATTATTATCTCGTGAATTTACTTTAAAATCAGGCAATACTTACTGTTCTCGACTATCTCTTTTATCCAGCTACCTTGGATGGTTTTTGAACTAGCTCCTTACCCGTCTCAATTTTATAGTTTTTATAAAACCATTCAATTATATAACTTTCAGCAGTAGCATCTTTAACAGCAATGTCTACCTCGTACATGATAAAACTGCGGGCTGTGGTATCCCCTTCTATGACTTTGTATTTTTCAAGTGATAAGTAATAAGATTGGGTATCATCAATGCTTCAATAGCCAATTACCTGAACAGTTGAATCGATCATGTTTATTTGTGCATAGGCGGTAGAGGATAGGACCAACATACAAGTCAAAAAAATAGTCTTGCTCATAAAAGAATTATTGTCTAAGATAATTTTAAAAATAACAACTTCAGTTATTCTGTATTTTTCAAGTTGCTCTGTGCATTGTTTCTTGTCTCGTCTAATTTTTTACGCATGCTTGCCAAAACTTTAGCATACTTATCTTCATCGACTAAATTCTCAAACTCTTCTGGATCATTGACATGATCGTATAGTTCTTCATTGTTCCCCAAAGCAACTTCTCCCCACCGCGTATACCTCCACTTTTCATCTCGTATACTTGCTCCATCATTATAGATAGTATAGGCATGTCTTGCATTATGGGATGTACTATTTCCTTTGATTTGTGGCAGCATACTTTTGCCTTGAAGGATGGCTGGTTTTTCTGAAGAAAACCCTGCAAGGTCTACTAAAGTAGGATAAATGTCCAGCAGTTCAGTTATACCATCAGAACTGCTTCCATGTGCTTTTTCATACCCTTTTCCAGGAACAGAAAAGATAACCGGAACCCTAATACTACCTTCCCAAAGACTTGATTTTGACCAACAATCATGTTCTCCCAAATTATAGCCATGGTCAGACATGAAAATAACAATGGTTTCATTTCTCAAATCCAGTCTGTCTAAAGCATCCAATAACCTGCCAACCTGCTTGTCCATAAAGTTGACACTGGCCATATAGGCACTTATAGTCTTTTGCTGTTGTACCTTATCCATGCCAAAAATCTTTTCATTTTGCCTTTTCAAAGCCTGCAAAGGAACATTGTCTCCAATATGGACAGCTGGTAAATTTACCTCGTCGACAGGATAAGGAATAAAACTACTTTCGGGAGCAATGAGTGGCACATGAGGCCTAACGAAGCCAACGGCTAAAAAAAATGGGACCTCTTTTTTAACCCTTTGTTTGTTCGTACCTCCTTGAGGAATTTTCCCTGCTCGATTTTCCAACACAGCAATGGCTTGGCTGGCCGCCAAATAATCCGTCTGTGTTCCTTCCAAGCTATCGGGAATTATCATTTGAGCGAAATTTGAACCATAATGTTTGTTTTTGGGAGAAAGCAATTCCAATTGGCCTTGACTCAAGGTTTCAGGCCCAAGTACATTGTACGCATAATCCCAGGAATCTGGATCATCTCCACCTACAGCACCTCTCTCAATTCCCCCAGGGACACCCATGTGGAATATCTTCGAAATTCTGGCGGTATAATAACCCCGCTCCCTAAAAAAGCCTGCCATTGAGGGATGATCGGCCAGAGCTGGGGTTTCCTTTCTATAGCTGCCCAATTGATCACTGTTTCCCAAAACCCCATTTGTCTCCGGATACAAACCACTCATCAGAGAAGCTCTGGATGGGCCGCAAAGTGGAAACTGACTATAAGTTCTGGAAAACCTAACTCCTTCCGAAGCAAGTCGATCAAGGTTAGGCGTGTGATTATCCGTGTCCATATAGGGGCCAATATTGGTATTCAGATCGTCTGAAATGATCACCAATATATTGGGTTGCTGGGCCCTTGCGATAAAGGAAATAGGAAAGAATAGTGCAAAAATAAACCCTTGCAAAATTAGGCTTTTACTGCACTTTCTAATGTTTACTGAAATGTTATGATTCATTTTTATATTTATGGGCTTATTCAGAAATGGTCATCATGGTGGTAAAAACACTTAAAATTAAGCAACCATTTTCTAAAAGTATTTAATTAAGCTTCCAAACTTTAAAATTTTTATACCTGGCACTTCGGGTATACATGTGACGCAAGCCAATCCTTCCTGAATCATATAAAGGAAATAAAGATGCGTCCCACTTGCAGACCGAATAATCAGAAGTGTCCTTTTTATTTTGAACATGCATTTCAATGATATTATTGTATTTGATAATTTCAACATGATAGGTTACACCAGGCTTAAACAGTCCTGTATTAAAATAATCATCGGGCACATCTGTTCCCTTCAGCCCGTCTTTGTTGGGATTATAACGGCGTAACCTGATATAATCGTTTTCACCTGAGTATTCATTGGCTGCAAAAGCAGCATAGCTTATATGATAAGTATTCATGTTATCAAAATAAGTGCGCATGGAAGGAATTTTTCGCTTATCATTCCAAAGAGAAATGTCCTTTGGATGATCAGTTCCACCTTTTCCTTCGGCATGAAAGTACAAGATGTTCACACATCTAGTTGCAGTATCTGTGCGGGTATAATCGTATTCAATGGAGATATTTCCTTCAAAGGCTTGTTTGGTCCATAACACTGTATGGCTGGAATCATTTCCATGTTCAAGACCAGCAATTAGCTCCATTCCCTCTTTACTGTTAATTACTTGAGATTGTAGCCCGTCCAGCATCCATTTCTGTTGCCAATTTTCCGTACCATTATCTTCGAATAATAGGGTAGCTTTCGTCCATGGTGATTCTTGCGTACTCCCACTTTGGCATCCAATTACCAAAAAGATAACACAAGAAACAATTGCGTATGTAAGCGAATTCTTCATTTTAAAATTTATATGCTGGTATTGAATTTCAATATCTTTGGCTATTGAAAATCTGGTTTATACCCAGGGCCTTTTACTACCCTTCCCGGCAATGCACCTGTATGTTCACCATTATTGAGAACCTGCGAGCCATTGACAAAAACGTGTACCATACCTGTTGCATACTGCATGGGTTTATCGTAGGTAGCATGGTCTTTAATTTCATTCGGATCGAATATTGCCAGATCAGCAAAATAGCCTTCTTTGACTGCTCCACGATTTTTTATTTTTAAATTGGTGGCCGGTAAGGTAGTGAGTCTGTACACAGCTTCTTCTAGAGGTATCACTTTTTCATCACGAACATATTTGCCTAGAAGTCGTGCGAAATTCCCAAATCCCCTGGGATGGCTACTTGATTTTAGAAAGACCCCTTCGGGAGCATAAGAAGCTGCATCCGAACCAAAACTCATATAGGGCAGTGCGATTTGTTTTTTTACGTTTTCTTCAGACATCATGAAATAAACTGTCCCAACCCTACTTCCGTCTTGAATGACGAGGTCTATAGCGGTTTCCACAGGAGAGGTATTGCGCATTTTAGCCACCTCCGCCAATGACTTTCCAGCCAAATATTTTAAACTGTCATTTTTAAAACCTATCAATAGTATATCTTCATAGGAATCAACCCCCATCATTAAGCTTTCCCATTCATTGGTAGGGGTAATCATTTCTTTTTTTAGTCGCTCTCTGATTATTGGATCTTGTAAGCGCTCTGCCCATTGATCATAACCTCCCTCCTGAACCCAAGGAGGCATAGCTGCATCAAGCCCCGTAGCACCAGCAGTATAGGTATACATATCTGTTGTGATAGCAAGCCCGGCTGCCCGAGCAGAATCAATTTTGGACACCACTGCATCAAATTTGTTCCAATTGTTTTTCCCAGCCATTTTTAAGTGATAGACTTCCGCCCGAATGTTGGCTTCATCAGCAATTCGAATCAACTCATTGAGGCTTTCCAAGAGTTGATTGCCTTCAGATCGGAGATGTGAGATGTACATACCGTCATATTTTGAAGCTATTTTACAGAGTTCGATTAATTCTTCAGTACTTGAATAAAAGGCCGGCGCATAAATGAGTGATGAACCAATGCCCAGAGCGCCCTCTTCCATGGCTTGCTTAACCATAATTTTCATACTGTCCAGTTCTTCGTCAGTTGGGACCCGATTTTCATAACCAACTGTATGAATTCTTAGTGTAGTAGCGCCTACGAAAGAGGCTACATTGGTGGAAACACCTTTTTCTACAATAAAATCCAAGTATTCGCTGAGAGATGTCCAGCTAATAGGGTATTTTATATCCCCTTGCATTTTCTGTTCCTCTTTTTTCATTTCCTCATTCCATGGGCCCATGGAACTTCCTTCTCCAAAAACCTCCAGTGTCACTCCTTGCCGGATATCACTTTGGGACTCCCCATCCTCAATCAAAGCATCAACTGCCCAACTAAGCATGTTAATAAATCCAGGAGCAACTACTAAACCTGTAGCATCAATTTCAATTTCACCTTTGGCATCAGACAAATTGCCAATAGCAGAAATAATGTCTGCTCTAATGCCAACATCTCCTAAATAAGATTCCCCACCTGATCCATCCACAATTTGACCGTTTCTAATCAACACATCGAAGGATTCGGTAGGAGTACAGCCACATAAAACAATGGCACTTAGTATAATTTGAAGAAGTGGTCTCATATTTTTCTGTTTAAATACCTGTTTCCGAAGAATGATTATTACCTCTAAATATAAGAAAAATAATAAACCTTAGCCTTTCCTAATTTTTCTTTAGGGGAAGTGATTTCAATACTTAATAGAAGGCCCTGTTCCATATTTTGGGATATCGTAATCACATTATTCGGCTTTAAGTTTCTAAAATAAACTATTGATGTTCAACCCTCCCAGCAAGCTTGAATCCTGACGTTTTATCTACTACCAGGATGATAGGTTTCTTCAGCCCTTTTTTCTACATCTTCCCGGTAATATGCCACTTCTTTGAAGGTACCATTGGCATACATTACCGACTGATCGTCAAAATGTTGAGATTGCAGATTCCCACTTTGACCTCCCGCCATTAGACTTTTTGCCCTTACCTTATCTCCAAATTCAACTGCCGCTACAAAGCTGTTGCCAGAAGATCCATAAAGCTTTTTGGTGTTTTCCTTTGCTGAGGCACCAAAAGAGGCCATTGCTCCCCAACGACCAGAGGCAAGTCCTATAGGAAGGCTTGTTTTGTTATCGTCATAAGGCATATCAATGTCTCCAGTCAAGCGTTGAAAACGGTTAACTTCTCCCCAAGGAATGTTCCAGGTTCCAAAATCTTCTTCAAGCTGCACTATGGCATTTTCCATGGCTGCTATAACTTCGCTATGATCAAACTCCAAGGTTTTACCATTCACTTGATTAAAGGGAATCAAGGCATCTGGGCTCCCTATGCTTCGGTTAAAGGAAATGCCGAAAAAATGAGCCAAGGTCATGGCTACAGATTCCACTCCGGTCTGGTAGTCCCAATCACGAAAAACAGCAATGGCCGCTGTTAAATTATCACTTGGATCTTCCTCCTTTTCATAAGCCTTCAGGAGGATAGGAATCAAACGCTCAAAGGCAGGTAAATAAGGATCATATCCCAAGGTTATCAACTTTTCCAAGGTTACATTCTCAACCTCCGAAAGCAATTGAACGGCATGAATTCCTCGATAGTTTTCAGCATCTGGCGCCATGTAATAGGGATAATCTTCTTTTTTGGGACTGTAAGGGCCTGCCGATGTAAAGGGTGTTGAATTGCAATTTTGAATCCAGCTGGACTCAGGGTTCAGCACTACGATGCTTTCGTCTACTTCATGCAAACCTTGCCAGTCAGTAGCGGGATCACTGCCATCAACCGGCCTGGAAAAATCAAAGAGTGGGTCTCTTTTAGGAATGAAATTTCCATGGAAATAGGCAATATTCCCAGAGGCATCTGCAAAAACAGTATTGTTGGATGAATTGGTTCGAATGTCCATCATTTCCCTGAAAGCGGTGTAATCGCTTAATTTGGTTCGGGTAAAACTTTGAATCAAGGCATTGACAGGATCCCAATTGATTTTTGTGGCTACCCACTTGTCGTCCAATTGATGGGTGACCGGTCCATGATGGGTTCTGTACATGGTAAATGTTTTTTCCTGTAAACCTTCTGGACTTGTGAATTTCAAGGTAAGTGGTATTTCTTCTACTGCCCTCCACTCTTCTCCATAGGCATATTCAAAGCCATCTCCGACTTCTCGGACCTCTTCCATAAACTCATCCATAAAATCTAAGTGAGTGGAAGTATGCATCCAGCCTGTTTTTTCATTGAAACCCTGGTAGACAAAAAACTGACCCCAAGTAACAGCACCATATGCATTCAGTCCTTCTTCGCTGACCACATGAATCTCAGGTCGGAAATAGAAAGAAGTATGCGGATTGATGAGCAGCAATGCATTTCCCGAAGCACTCAATTCAGGAGAAATGGCTATTCCATTCGACCCTTTTGGTTCCTCGTAAGGATCGGGGTGAATCAAGCCGTCCCCAAATTCCGAATAGGCAAGTCCTTTTTGCTCCTCGTAGAAGCTCCGAATCCGTTCCGTAGAAATTCTTTCAATATCTCCTCCTATAGATCCCTCACTAAAATACATGGGAAACCAAGGCTCATAACGGGTCAACACTTTCGGTTCTACTTCCGGATGGGTGGATAAATAATAGTTAACGCCATCTGCAAATCCTTCACATATCAACTGCAACCACCGAGGAGCTTCCTTATAAGCAGCCTTTGCTTCTGCCTCAGTCATGTACAAATTCGCCCTTAGATCGCTATATAGGGCCTCCTCACCCTCCAATTCGGCAAGCCGCCCTGTTGCCCAAATATAGTTCCTTTCCACCCGTCGAAAATCATCTTCGCACTGGGCATAAAGCATACCAAAAACCGCATCCGCATCTGTTTTGGCATAGATGTGGGGAATTCCATAATCATCCCTGATAATGGTCACTTGCTCCGCACGTTTTTCCCAACTGTGTACCTCATTGTCTATTGGTTCCTTACACGCCCAAACAAAAAGTAACAAAAAAGGAATTAAATAATGGTTTTTCATTCTTGGTGGTTTGTTTGTGACGAGAATCACAAGTGGCTCATCCTTGGCTATTAACATGCGACTCGAAAGGAATTACTTGTATACTTAATATTAATCAAAATTGCGTTTTGATACAAAAATTTTAATTAGAGGCTAAATGGAATTGAATTGGTAACTGACAGGAGTCAAATTTACAAGTGAAATATCCCAATCGATCAGACATTAAAATGAGCTTTTTAAAGTATGCCTTTGCTAAGGAAACCCAGTCTAAATGATATTGAAAAAATAGGTAGACCTAAACTCTAAATAGAACAAGAACATTGGCTTAGTGGAGAGATGTTAATCGTTCGAAATAGGCATTTGTAATGCGCAACTTTAGGATGAGCGGTTTTAAATATTTAGCGTTTTTACGGAGTATTAGAATTATCTGCAACTTGAAATGGTTTCATAGGATTGAACATGAAAAAAATATAATTTATTTATTTAGAAGCCTTTAAATGTCCCCACCAAAGCACCCTTTTAATAATCCAAAAATTAAGGATGGTATTAAATCTTAAATGACATTGTATACCTCTTTCCAATATTCAATTCTTTCATTAGACATTGCAGCATTTGCCATGTGGGTACTTACGCTTGTCAAGTAACCAGATAAGACATCTGCCGTAGGTCTATTTCCTTTTAAAACACAGTTTAGAAATCCTTCCAGGGCCATTTTGGTGGCTGTCTCATCATCGGTTGCACCTGCCGTTTTGATAGGAATTCCCTCCTGTCTGTCCCAGGCTTCCATGGTGGCTCCAGTCACTCCATCAACATGCATATTCATGGAAGTATCAGGTGGCCGTTCAGGAAAGATAAATGCTTCTTGCCCGTTTTTTCTGGTAACTTCAATTGTAGCCTTAGTGCCATAGAGCTTTACATAAAAGCCTTCATGGGAATTGGTCGTCAAAGCACTAAATTTTGCTTTCAATCCTTTGGGGTATTCAAAGATTATATTTACGTTATCAAAAGTTTCCCTTCCATCCTTATAGTAATCAATCCCCCCAAATCCAGTAACTTTTTCAGGATGAGCTTCTATTAGGTAATTGACCATATCGATTTGGTGAGAGCATAACTCAGTTGTCAAACCTCCTGAAAATTCTTTGTACATTCTCCAGTTTATTAGTTTATCCAACTCTGGATCTTTCACTCTTCTTCGCCAGTCCCCGTTTCTGTTCCAAGCACAATCGATATGGGTGATCTCCCCACACCAGCCATTCTTTATTAAATCCTTGATTTTATGCAAAAGCAGGTTGGACCGCTGCTGGTATCCCACCTGAAAAGTATTGGGAGAAGATTTTACTTTATGATACAATTCAAGTGACTGGGGAATATTATAACACATGGTCTTTTCACAATAGATGTGTTTACCTGCATCGATTGCTTCCATAGCCATGGCAAAGTGAAGATGTAAAGGTGTAGCTATAATCACTGCCTCAATCTCACTACTATTTAAAATTGCCTTATAGTCTTTATGACCTTCGGCCTCCGAGGACAATAGCCCCATAGCCCTTTGAAGATTGGACTCCAAAATATCACAACAGGCGACCACCTCGGCATTATTAATTTGTTCCTGTACAATTTTTAGAAGGTAGGTACCCCGTACACCGCAGCCAATCAATCCTATTTTTATTTTAGATTGAAAGCCCTTTGGGTATAAAAAATCAAGGGGTGTTAGGGATTTGACAGGTAAAGCCACTGCTGCCAAAGTTCCTTTTTGTATAAAATGTCTCCGTTTCATAAATAAATGCTATACTATATGGTGGACAATCCTGTTTCTGACCAAGAAATATCTTTAGGCAGTTTATTGGAAATGGCCGCAATGGCGGCAACCCTTCCTGCTGCCTGTCCCATGGCTACTGCATTACCAGTCACCCTGTAACTGGAATGTGAGATAAAGTCTCCGCTGATACATCTTCCAGCCATTAACAGCCCCCCAACATCCTTAGCGATCAAGGCCCTGAGCGGAATATCATAAGGTTTAGATGAGATCCCCCTATTATACCCTTGAGTGGAATCCTCATTTTCTTTTTTGACCGAATGTACATCCACCCCAAAATTCACCCTACAAACTGCATCCTTATGCCGTACTCCAGCGATCAGATCCTCTTTGGTAACGGTATATAATCCGTGAATTCTTCTTCCTTCCCTAACCCCAATTTGCTCGGCAGTGGAAACTATTCTTAAGTTTTTCCAGGGACCTTCTAGGTATTTCAGTCCATCAATGATCTTATGGAGTTCTTGCCTACCCTGTATCGTTGCTTTGGTAACATCCTTGGCATTTAACCCGGAAAATCCATATTCATGGTTGGCCATAATCATGAACAAATCTTTGTGTATAGGGAATATGCTGGGCTTGGTATAGGAAGGAAGCACACCGGCACTGACTATTTCTTCCAATAGGTGTTTTTTGGAAACTGATTTTGCATCTCCTGCCCATCGAATAAATTTCTTAACCTCTTCAAACTGAATCCCAGAAATGACAGCCAAAAGGGACATCGGCTGAAAAGTCCCATCCTGCTCACTGCCAAAATCAAATCCGCAACCGCTCAGAGCCGCCAAATCTCCATCACCCGATGCATCGATGAAAACCTTTCCTTCCCAGGCTTCCCTTCCAGATTTTGACTCAGTAATGACATGGGTGAGCCGGTTATGATTGTCTTTTACCGAGCCAACTACAGAGGTATGAAGCTGTATATCAACATTGGATTCCTGACACATCATCTCCAAGAGCACTTTCATCTTTTCTACATCGTAGGCTAATACCTTACCCGTATCAATAGGTGATTTGGCATTCATATTTTCCAGTCTGGATTCCAATTCCCTCATGATACCAGGTTTATCTTCTTGATCAAGAATCCAGCTCAACAAACCCGATGTCCAAACCCCACCAAGGCAACCTTTTATTTCTAACAAAAGAACCTTAGCTCCATTCCTCCCAGCTTCAATTGCGGCAATTACGCCGGCAGGACCCGCTCCACTAACCACTACATCATATTGGCCAGATACGGGAACCTCCTTGGCTGGTTCCTTAACAACCAAGGTATTATCAGAATTCTTAGAAAATGAGTCAATGGGTTGGACAAGTCCTCCGGAAAAACCGCTCAACGCACTGACTTGGATAAATTTTCTTCTTTTCATCAATTTTTAAGTTTTATTTAATAATCATACCGAAACAACCCCACTTATTTCAATACAAATGAATGCCAACCTATTCTGTATATTTCACAAGGTTGGAGGACTATAATCATCCACATGTCATCAATCAACTTCCTCTCGTTTTCCAGTTCGACTCTAATCTTAATAACCTTACAATATCTACATTAATCACTTGGGTAACCAAACATTGAGTTATGGTTGAAGTTAAAGAATACAGAATGGAACTGCAGACAATTGAGGATAAACATAAGAATTGCAAATTAAACCTAAAAATAGCTTAATGGCATCCTATTGGTTGCAGAGCAGCGCAAAAGGTTACCCATACTAACAAATGTCTCATTACAAATTACACGCTTATCGAACTATTTACTCCTTCTTAAAAGACAAGTAAAACGGTTTGCCGATTCCCCCCATATAAGGGCTGCCATTAGATTTTACAAGAGCCTCCATCAATTCTGACTCATTGTATTCCCCTATTCTGAGCTCAGGATTGTGTATTAGTTTGATGGATTTATATTTCACTATTTGTGACGGCCCGGCATGTACTTGTAAGGCTATAAATCCTTCTAATTCTCCGTCAGGTTCCTGGTAAGCTACAGATAGGGTACCATTGATGGCTGTCCAGATATTATTACCAACGGCCAGAATTTCATAAGTATTCCAATCGTTCTTTTTTACTGCTTCTTCACCTTTTCCCTCCCAATGCAATTTTTCCCTGCCACTTTCATGGTACAGCCTTCCCCACACGCCTTGACCGATATCCGCCTGATACCCCAATGCTTCTTCACCCTTTTTTTGAGACCGAAATTGAATACCAGCGTTTGTGGTATTTGGTACCATTTTTACCAGTACCTTCAAATAGAAGTCTTTCACTTCTTCTTTGTGCCAAATAAATTGATTGCGGACAATCGTGTCTTTGCCCTCCCCTCCCACTATAGAACTATCTGAAACAGACCAATAACTCATGTCAGAAGAGCTCCAATTGCTAAGGTCATTTCCATTAAACAAGTATACTTCCTCCTGTAGGTTGTCTTGCTTACAAGCATTTAAAACAATAACAATAAGGAATACAACCAATGAACCAAAAAATCGAAATGACATTTTTACCATAATAATTAAAGTTTTCAAATTGAATTCTCAGAACAAAAAAACCAAGTTATCATTATTTCTCACCAACAACTTATCACTGAAATCTAAATCCCCAATTTATAATAGGAAGATAATTTAAAATAACCAATTATCAATGGATATATAGAGAATGAAGGAGGCATAACATTAAATTAACCGATCCATTTTGGTGGCTATTAGGCATTAAATCATTGGCAGAGTGAGACTGCTTAAGTAGCTAGACGATGTACAACCCCAGATTAACAAACAAAAGCCCTTAGTCTTAGATGCTTGAAGTACAATTTCTAATGGTAGAGATTAGTTGAGATTATTAGAAAAGTCAATCATAAAAAAGTTCGATTAAAAGCTTTTGAACCCCTTCCATCAAAAGCTCTCCTCCCCCAGGCGAAAAACGTGCACTGTTAACTTCATAACCACCCTCTAAAAAGGCTTTGCTGTCTGGTACATAACTAATGTTTCCATTTCCTGATTACTCACAAATGATGGTATAGGTGAATGGAGATTTAAGTCTTATTGCTAAACTAAGTTTCACAAAAGCATCTCCCGGAAAGCCAACCTAGGCCAGCTCAGTCCCAAAACCCATGACTTGTATTTCACTTACAATTGCCTTCCCTTCTTTTTCTAACGGCACTGTTGTGGTATACTGTTCCCTAGGGATATCTTCCTTATTGCCATTTAAATCAAGAATTCTCCATACCTCCACTACATCAGCAAAGTTTGGAGGGTTTGATTTACCAAACCTGTCCAAAATCTCCTCTGCCCAAACCACGTTTTGCATTGCTATATTTGGTATGGTTAAGGCAGCTTCCATTTTTAAAACCTCAAGAAATTTAATTTCAAGCGTATGGAGTGAGGTAAGTGATTTAAGCACATCTGTTGCCAGAATTGTTCCAATGCGTGCAGATTCTTCGTATTGACCTAAAGATGAATTATTTTTCACATCAATATGATTGATCTTAAAAGAATTACCATTGGTATAAACTGTTACCAATTCCTTTCCATACACCCTTTCTAATAATTGTGAGGCTACTCCTGAGAAATCTGCTAAAAATGATTCCCCCCCACAATCGCAGGATGTAAAGCAAAATTTACCAATACAGCTAAGGGTCTATCATCCATTGTTTCAATAAGTACCACCGATCCCCTTGGATCTACAGGTCCCATAGCCCTCTCAATAAGTGGATTAAATCGCCCCGGATTGGTTCTAAAACTACTCTCTTTCATTAAAAAGCGACGTTTAAAATTTACTTTTTCTTTGTGAAAGGCCGCAATAGAAGCCTTCGCAGGCAGTAGAGAAGCTTCTGCCATTTGAATTGCGCTTAACAACTTTTGCAGAAGTTGATCTAAATACTCTAGGCTCTTTTTAATGAATATAAACCAATTCTTGTTGCTAATTAAATACCTAAAATTAGGCATATACCAAACAAATACTTTCATCACTTAATCAATTAAAGTATTACAATTGATAGTGCGCATGTCTTAAATTTTTTAAACTAGGTTTGCATTTTAAAGTAAAATTTTATCAAGATTAAAAATTAAATTAATACAAATAATTATTTGCTGTGTATTTTGGAATAACAAGGAAATTAAGTTTGAAAGGTTTACACCTAGTGTTAACCGATTAATCAATAAATCCTTCAAAACAAAAAAAATTTGAAGGATTTATTGATACAGAATTTTAGGAATTATCTCAAAAATCAACTTATATTTCCCTCCGATTGTAATCAAACGAAATTAAAAGATTAGCAAAATGGAAAATCATTTGAAAACAATAATCTATAAATATTTATCCACACCAATGATCAAATTTATCCGCTATTTTCGTATACATTAGATACTACAAAACTAGTAAAACCCATATATGGGTTTACTAAAAAAAAGTCATTACTTTTATTCCAATCAATAATTAGATAACGTGTTTTATAAAATAGAATCAAAATATTATTCCATAGTAAACTCAGTCTCCACATTTGTATCTTTATGACTAGTACTATTAAATGTGAACACAAACTTGTTAGCGTTTAAAATGCCAACATGAAGATCAATTGTACCATCAAGCTTTATATTATTATTAGTACTGAATTCCCATTTACCAGACGGGGGTAGTCCTGAAATTCCAGGTGTATTGAAGCTAAAGTTTCCATCAGATTTAAAATCTATAGTAAAACCTGAATGGTCAACAGCCATATCATTGGAAGAAACGGAAATAACCTGCCTTTCTTTCACCAATAATTCTTCCTTTGTTGGTTCTGGTATTATTTTAGGCTTATCGTCTACACAAGATAATAAGGAAAACAAAAGAGTGGTAAGTAACAAAGTTCTATACATTTTCATAAAAACTTATTTTTTAAATACCCTAACCTTTTCGAACAATCCTAATCCTTCTAATTGAATGATATAAGCTCCTATTGGAATTCGACTAAAGTCAATAAAATAAACACTTGATGGACCAATTGGCCTGGAGATAGTTTTAATTATTACTCCGTTTGTATTAAAGATTGTAATCCGATCCAATTGAATTGATCTTGCAAAATCAAGCTGTCCAATATTCTGTACAGGATTGGGGTAAAATCGTATTTGAGTGTTTCGAAGCTCTGGTGAAGACGTTATAACGAGGCTTTCTGAAATGGCGGTACAGCCAGAGTCTCCAGTTACCATCACTTCGTAGGCTCCGGGTGCGGTGATCTCTAATGTAGGATCAGTCGCCCCTTCTATCAATTCACCATTTTTTAGCCATTGATTATTTTCATTGCTACTTGATTGAAGAAATAATTGAGTAGAGATTCCATCCGTTCCATCTACGGTAATGGTAGGGGTTTCAGGTTGATCACCTTGAGCAATTATATTACCCACAAGTGAGACTTCACAACCATTGGCATCTTTTATGGCTATGGAATATTCGCCTTCTTCCAAGTTTTCAAAAATAGCCGCATCCTGGTATCCCTCCTGAGCGGAAAGTTTATATAAGTATGGCGCAGTACCACCTGAAACTTCTAAGCTCAACTTTCCTGTAGCATCCCCTGCACATACCGGCTGAACTATCTCTTTGATATTGGCTGACATTTCGGATGGGGACCCAATTTTAAAAGATTCTTCTACCACATAGTCAGGGTCTAATTTCTCCCTCACGGATAGTGAATAATCTCCCGCAGCCAGGCCTATAAATAAACTTTCACTAACAAAGTCCCCGTTACTAATGCTGTATTCCAATTCACCTCCTTCAAATAATACATCCACGTCCACTTGTCCATCATTCCCTCCATAGCAACTCACTGGCTTGGTTTCAATTTTATTAATCTGAATAGGGTTTGCCTTAAAAGCTTCTGAAATAGAACTACACGACTCTGTTTCGCCTACCCTCACTTGATAAGACCCAGACTCTACTATTTTTAGTTTTTGCGCTTTTGCACCTGAAATCTCTATCCCATCTTTCAACCACTGGTTGTTTTCTTCACTACTGGAGTTTAGAAACAGCCCATCTGAAGTACTGGATTTTACAATAACTGGAATTTCCGGTTTTTCCGCCTGAGCCACCAATGTTACATCGGTATTAATTTCACAGCCATTTGCATCTCTGATATTGACGGTGTATTTACCTGGAAGAAGGCCTGAGAAATCATTCCCCGTCTTATAATCATTCTGAGTGGATAACTTGTACTCCATTGGAGCAGTTCCTCCAGATACCAAGACTGAAAAGCTTCCTTCTGCTAGCCCTGTACATGAGGGTTGTGAAAGGTTCTCAATATTTGCAGACAAGGCATCCGGAGAGGTGATAGAAAAAGTCTCTTCCAGTACATTTGATATATTTTCCGTACTTCTAATAAACAAAGTATACTCACCAGCAGCCAGGTTTTCAAATATATTCTCAGATTGGAAATTTTCACCATCTATACTGTATTCCAAATCTCCATTTTGGGTAGATGCAGTAACAGATACAGTACCATTATCCCCACCAAAGCATGATGTCTCCGTAGTTTTTACTTCACTGAGGGTAAGGCCTACCCCTTTCTTAAAAACAAATTCCTCCGTATAGCGCATGCTACTTTGCCCTTTGTCATTGATCGCAGTAACCAAAATTTTATAGCTTTTACCTTCTTCTAAGCCTGTAGCATTTGCCAGAAACTCATTCGACTCTAACTGAACCTCTGGTGAAGGTTCAAAATCATCAAAAGTATAGGTATCACTTTTAAATTCCTCCCCAATAAATTGGTATTTTAAAGCTACAATATTAACTATCTCATTGTTAGCAATGTAAAACGCAGTCTTTTTAACGGGAGTCCAATTTCCATAATTATCCTTCCCCCTTATAAAAAGCACATGTAAACCGGAATTCAAGCTTCCAACATCTAAAAGATATTCCTCCTCCCCTGAATTCAGATTGATTATTGTCCCTTTACCAAAATCTTTATAGACATCAATAAAATATTCCAAAGCTACCATCTCCTTCACAACAGGAGTTACATGTTTGTAAAAAACAGAGTGCGTCAACTGAGACCAAACGCCCTGGTTACTCTTCACTCTGGAAAAAAGCACATTGAGCCCACCTGGAAGTTCTGAAATATCAATTTCAAAATTAGCCTCACCTTGATTTAAGGTGAAATTTTTTCCCTTACCAAAATCAACATAGTCATTGAAAAAGTACTCTCCCTGACTGACCTGTTGGGAATGAAGGCTAAATACAACCAACCAACTGCAAATAAGCGTAAAATAGATGCGAAGCTTCATGATTTTATTTTTTAGTTGGCGCTTACCTTAATGGTAATCGGCAACTTGCCGTCAGCATTCCCAAAGCCAGAAGTACTGAAATCATAAATGGTTGGAATATCCGGAAGCCCGGATAATTTGTAGGGCTTGGGACCCCCAAATGGCCCTATATCAATGCCATCTTTTCCTTTCCCATCAGCCGGCCCTCCTTCTCTTATTTGGAATTTACCATCAGAGGAATGGTCTCCTGTAATAAAAACATCTGCTTCTACTACATTGATTTGGTTATTATTCTCATCGCTAAATGGAGCAATTGCGGAAATGTTATGACTGATATTACTCCCTTCTTCAGGCATCAAATAATCGGATAATTTCGTACCTAAAAAAATATTGTTATGGATCTGTAGGTTGGCATTTTCTCCAACGGAAAAAACCGACCCTTTAAATACATTGTTTGTAATGGTACCTGAACTTTCATCCTTTATATAGAAATTACCAACCACAATATTGTTTGTGAAAATAAAATTTTGAGGGGGTTCAGTTACTCCATTCACCGAAAGGCCTCCACTGAGATTAAAATAACTCCTGTTTACAACAATATTTTCAATATTATGACCAATTACAATTATCGAAATATGAAAATAGCAATTTGATAATACAACATTGCCTACGTGAGTAATAACATTAGCATTTCCAGATTGAATAAATTTTAAACCATAAATTTTTGAACCCGAAGATCCATTTGATAAAGTTATCCTATTAACTATAGTTTCAAACTTGTTTGAAGAGATCCCTAAATTTTCATTTGTAAAATATCCCTGACCTATTAAGGTTAGTCTCTTCTCAATGTTCAAATCTCCATAGGGAATATTGGATCCTTCTATATAGAGCGTATCTCCAGAAACAGAACTTTTATACGCATCTTCCAAATTTGAATACAGATTCTCTTCCGGGATGGATTCCTCCATATTATTAACACGAATAATTTTAGAATAAGAAAAAGACTGGAAACCAATCAACAAAATCAGTAGGAGAACATATCGTTTCATAGGAAGATGATTTAATAGTATCTGAAATACAAATTAATACATGCATAAATCTATATTAATAAATTTAGATTTACAAATAAATTTTCTTAAACATAGTTTTTTTACTGGAATTTTTAACTCTTTTATTATAAAAATGAATTTAAAACAATTGAATAAGGCGCTTTTTAAATGGTATAAATAGGGCTATATTGCT
>TARA_R110001592_G_scaffold9215_4_pt1 | contig 26791 bp, 17 predicted proteins | sample TARA_R110001592 | Tara Oceans TARA_R110001592 (sample SAMEA4398387) | marine metagenome | biome: Polar Biome; feature: [SRF] surface water layer (ENVO:00010504); material: water (ENVO:00002006), including particulate matter (ENVO:01000060) such as... | depth 5 m | reverse complement strand
ACACAATATTACAGTCACGGGTTTCATGCAGCGGACTCGTGTTTAGGATTAAAGTAAAAGTATTGTTTATATTTTCGCTCCAAAGAAGCCTACAGGGCTTCAACCTTTATAACCGTGTGGTGTCAACCCACGGAAAAAGAAAGCCCAAACGCCAATTGATTTTGGCGGTATTGTTGCTTTTTTTACTGCACCAATGCTGACAAAATCTTCAATTAAGTGGAAAAGGAAGGTTAATCAGCGGAGAATCACGTTGTATTAAAAGGCTAGCCACTGGACAATGATGGATACGTACAAAAACAGCGTGGCTTTGGGACGTTGTTGCCCTATGTTTATTTATAACAATTGACTTTAAATATTTTTAACTTAGGCGTGAATTCAAAGAATTCATAAAAGAAGATGCTATGAGCAAATGGAAGGGGACTTCGTTCTAAACCTCACTTATCAAAGCTAGCCACTGACTATAATTCTGAAAAAAATAATTAAGTTATCAATTTGGTAACTTTTTCATTATATTTGTGGCAAACAAATTGAAGTGAAAATATTTTCCAGGGGAACATTGCGAGATTTTTGGGAGAAGCACAATAGCTGCGAACTTCAATTGAAAACCTGGTATCGTGAAACTGAAAAATCGAATTGGTCATCTATCAATGAGCTCAAATCGGAATATCCACATGCAAGTATTTTGAAAGGCAATAGGATTGTTTTTAATATTAAAAGCAATGATTACCGACTGATTGTAAAATTTAATTTTGAGTACCAACTTGCATGGGTACGTTTTATCGGTACGCACGCTGAATATGACAAAATTAACGCAAACGAGATATAGGATGAATATTAAACCGATTAGAAATGAAGAAGATTATCAAAGAGCGCTTAAGCGCTTAGAGGTGATTTTTGATGCTAAAAGAGAGACTGACAAGGGCGACGAACTCGAAATACTTGCAATCCTAATTGACAATTATGAAAGTGAGCATTTCACGATTGGAATGCCAGACCCAATATCAGCCATAAATTTTAGGATGGAACAAATGGGTTTGAAACAAAAAGATTTGGTCGATATGATTGGTTTTAAAAGTAGAGTGAGCGAAATAATGAATAAAAAACGCAAACTGACTTTAGATATGATTAGAAAACTGAATGCCAAATTAAACATCCCCACTGAAGTTTTAATTCAAGATTATTGAACTCTATTGAGAATGGCAACAAGAAAATAGCCGGGCTGAGTCTATTGCTAAAACAAATCATAAATTAAGTTATACCTCTTCCAGCCACTGGGCCGAAAACCTATTTTAATTCAACAGAGCCCCCCCCCCAAAAAAAATAATCTATGGCAATAGGTTATAAGACTACCTAATCAACTTGTAATTCATCAAATAAAATAGTCCAAAGTTAAACTCGACCTACCTTCCGATCCTTTGCTGCCGCTTTCAGGTAGCTGCTAACATTAATAATTTACTGATATTTTTTTTCGGCCATCTTTCCGTGGATTCAATGAATAATGCCAATTCTATCACAAGTAACCTTTTCTGAGGTGATTTAGGGATAGTCCACTACAAATGGCCTTTAAAAAATAATTTTTCTATAGTTCATGGTTATTGATAAAAAGGAGTAATTGCAAATTACACCTAGTAGAGGTTAATTTCATTTTATGATATCACCAAGTCCTATCGGGGCGCAATAAAATAGTCATGGGTGTCAGTCCAGGGAGAATTGTGAACCTCCACCAAAATCCCAACGTCAAATTATTACCAAAATCGCACAATAATCCTTACGAAAGCACTAAACCCCGGTAAGGGTGATATTTTTGTAGGCAGTATCGTAAGCCACTGGTTTATCGATTTTGGTTTGAGTTTTTGAGTTTATTTAATGTCGATAAAGAAATGTTCACGATTTTAGCAAGATGATAACGTCCCTTTTACAAAGTCCGTAGAAGCCTACAGGGCTTCAACAATAATAACCGTGTGGTGTCAACCCACGGAAAATGGAAGTCCAATCGCCAATCGATTTTGGCGGTATTGTTGCCCTTTTTTATGCAACAATGCTGACAAAATCACAACGTACTCATTCATTTTTTGAGCTACTTAACAACCTTTACGCCAACTAAAACCCCGGTAGGGGTGATATTTTTGTAGCCAGTGGCTTCAGCCACTGGTTTAGAAATGTAACATCAATCGATTTTGGCGGTATTGTTGTCCTTTTTTCTGCAACAATGCTGACAAAATCTCTATCGAGATTTGCCAATCAGATATTCCCTCCTTACCCATTTGTCTCCCGATTTTAATTGAAAATGTGTCTCTTGGTGGAATTGTTTGACCTATAATTGTAAATTGGCTTAAATTCGTTTAACAAAGGAAAAGGACAATGAATCATATGAGAATTAGTAGGACTATTGGATTATTATTGGTTTTTCTCATGCAATCTATGCCTATGGCCTTTGCAATTGCAAAACAGGTCAACGAAAAAGAAATTACGGTTTATGTAGCTCCCAATGGAGACGACAAGAATAAAGGAACCATCGACCAACCCTTGGCAAGCCTTATTGGTGCCCGTGATTGGATTAGAGCACACAAACAGAACAATGGGACTACCGGCCCGGTTACAGTGTTGGTAAGAGGTGGTGAATACCAAATGATGGCTCCACTAGAATTGTACCCAAAGGATGGAGGCTCAGAGGATGCTCCTATAGTATACAAAGCCTATCAGGATGAAAAGCCTGTGTTCAGCGGCGGAAAAAAACTAACTGGATTTAAGGTAAATGAACTGGGTATTTGGGAACTGGACCTTGATGAAAGCCGGTATTACAAATGGCGCTTTGACCAATTGTATGTCAATGGAGAAAGGGCAACCTTGGCTCGAACCCCAAATAAGGATTTTATGCACATAGGCTCGGTAAGGCAAAATGACTGGATAAAAGGTTCCGGAAGAGTAGTTGAAAAAGCACAACAAATCCTTTCTTTTGATGAAGAAAACTTTTCTCACCTTGAGGGAATTCAAGCAGAAGAATTAGAGCTTGTTCGATTCAGGGCCTATCATAAATGGGATTTCACCATGAGGCATATTGATGATTTGGACAGAGATAGCGCAAGGGTAATTACTTCAGGCAAGGGAATGAAGCCCTGGAACCCAATTAAGGAAGGCGGTAGGATTGTGTTTGAAAATTTTGCGGCAGCACTAGATGAACTCGGAGAATGGTATTTAAACCCTGAAGGCACCTTGTATTATATGCCGCGACCGGGAGAGCAACTTGAGGACTCAGAGGTTATTGCTCCTGTACTGGAAAACCTGATTTTGGTTAAAGGGGAGGCTGCCAAAGGAGGGCCGGTTGAGCATGTTCGATTTGAAGGCCTTTCCTTTATGCATTGCCATTATGCGGTTCCGCCTACAGGTTCTGAGCCCAATCAAGCGGCAGCTTTGATCAATGCAGCGGTGATGCTGGAAGGAGCCAATCATGTTGATTTTGTGGATTGTGAGATTTCGAAAACAGGCCAACATGCCCTTTGGTATGGCAAAGCTTGTCATAATTCTACGGTAGAACGCAGTTATTTACATGACCTTGGCGGAGGTGGGATTTACCTGGGAGATTTTAGAGCCCGAGAGGGTGTAGACCATACTTCCCACATAAAACTGTACAATAATATCCTGCAGACCGGAGGTTTAGAGTATCCTTCTGCAGTAGGCGTGTGGGTAGGCCATAGTTCTGACAATGAAATCAGCCACAACGATATAGGTAATTTTTATTATACCGGAATTTCAGTTGGCTGGGTTTGGGGATATGCTGAAAGCAAAGCCAAAAGGAATAAAATCACCAATAACCATATCCACCATATTGGCTGGACGCTACTTAGTGACATGGCAGCGGTTTATACCTTGGGAAAATCTGAGGGGACTGTGATCAGCAACAATAGGGTCCATCATGTGCATGCTTATTCCTACGGAGGCTGGGGTTTGTATACCGATGAAGGCTCTTCTGATATTGTGATGGAAAACAATTTGGTTTACAGTACCAAAACAGGTGGTTTTCACCAGCATTACGGTGCCAATAATACCATCCGCAACAATATCTTTGCCTTTGCCAAAATGTACCAGGCGCAGTGTACCAGGGTGGAGGAGCACCGGTCTTTTGATTTCACGAACAATATCATCGTATTTAATGAAGGGGTAGTATTGCAAGGGGCATGGGAAAAGATTGATATTGCCATGGACCATAACATGTATTGGAATACCGGAGGAGAGGATTATGTCTTCAATGGGAAATCTTTTTCTGAATGGCAGAAGTTTGGGCACGATCAACACAGCCTTATTTTAGATCCCCGTTTCAAAGATGCGGAAAACTTCAATTTTGAGTTCAAAAACAAACGAGCCATCAAGCACATAGATTTTGAGGTTTTTGACCTTGACAATATTGGTGTATATGGAGAACCGAGTTGGAAAGAAAAAGCCAAGCTTCCTTCGAGTATATTGGAAGCATTTGACAAGCAGGTAGCGAAGAATATGGAAAAGGAGTAGTTGATATTTTAGAATGTTAGCGTTATAAATCCCCCTTTGTCCCCCTTTTTTGAAGGGGGATTTCGCTATTTCCAAGATTGGCGAGTGGCCTTACTGACCTTAAATTAAGTCAGCACGTTTAAGTTTTATCATTTCAGCATTCAATTATAATTTCCACAAGTCCCCCTTGACAAGGGGGCAGGGGGATTTATAAGGGAAAGTTATTCCTTTTCAACTTGATATTTTAGAAGGTTTGCGTCCGGAATCCCTTACGACTTTGGTCGGAACAAACTCTCTGTCCTTTCGCCGTGGCGGATGGATTTCGCTAATTCCAAGATTGACGATTGGCATTATTGTCTTTAAATTGAATCAGCACCTTTTTAACCACCACTCAGCTTTTCATTCTATATTCCGTAATTTTACTTCAAGGGGACTTTGACGAAAAAAAGCCCTGACTACCTTTTAAAGTAATCAGGGCTTTTTTGTAGGGAATTTTCTACTAGTGAATATTTATTTGACTTATTCTTTTCCAGCCTCCCCCCACCATTACCTTATTCCTGTAAATTGAAATAGTTTTTATAATATTGAAGTCTTTGGCTGTCCACAGTAATTCTATTCCAGGAGTCTTTGGCTTTGGCCTCCGATCGCCGGTCTATAATTTCCTGAATCTGTTCCCTAAATCGTTTGTAGGCATAATAATCCGTTTCACAGATGGCATTTAAGCGGTTTTGAAAAAAGGTAACAGGGTTGAAGAAATAACTGGCTTGAATCAATCGATTTCTTTCTTCGTTGGCTTTTTCTATATCGGCTGCTGCCTTGCTGGTTTTTCTATTGGCCAAATAGGGTAGGGCATTGCTAATTAAGGGTTCTTCTATTAGACTGTCCTTTCCCGCAAGGGTTTGGTGTAACTCTAGTTTTGGATCCAATAGTACCTTTTGTAAGGAATCCTGACTAAAACTATACATTGCGTAGAGCTCATTTCTCCCATTTCTTTGTGCGTCCAAAAACTCAGTCATATAGCTGGATGGGTGGGACAAGGCCATCCATTGATGGACAGATCCGGGAATCAAAACAGCCAATACCAGCCAAATAGCAGACATCGATACCGCTTTTATGGTGCTTCCTGTATTCATTGCCATAATCAAAGACAGGATCACTGTCCAAAACAACAGGTAAAGGGCAACGGTAATGAAAAACGTGATAAATGCCCATGTATTTGTCAGCAATACTCCCGCTATTCCACCATAAATAATCATCAAGAACAGAATGGTTGCAATTACCAAAAGGTAGTAGAATGAAATACGAGCCATTAACCATTTAGCGAATGAATTGACCTGAACTTTTAAAAGTCCTATCATGTGATGGTCCTGTTCAAAGCCTTTGATATTGTAAAGAAGGATGATTAAAAGCAGTGGGCCCAAATAAAGCACAGCAAAACCAAAATCCAAATAGCTGGCTGCTAGCTGTTCGGGGTTGGCTATTTCCTGAATTAGGTCATTGTCGTAAATCGTTGACCACTCCATAACTTTTTTATAATATCCGAAATTTCCTGATTGGCCAATACTGTAAACCATCATTGGAGAAGGTTGCTTTACCTTCCATGAAGGAGTATACCAGATCGCCCAGAGTGTTTCTGATATGTCCACATAATCTTTGCCTTCAGGTCCCTTGTGTTCCTTATCCATCCAGGCGCTTACTGTTTTAAAATCAGCCTCCTGAGCTGAAAGAATTTCATTGGACTCCAGGCTTTGTTTGGTGTATATCGCATAGCCGTTGTTCATGGCATAGAGACTCAATGCCATGAATAATAAAAGCGCAATGACCTTGGATCGTGTCCTCCACAGATGTTTCCATTCCAATATGAATGTATCTTTCATAGTATTATTCCAATTTCAGTTTAGGGGCAAAAAAGGTAACCAGCAATACCAGCAGAAAAGTCCAAAAAACCAGTACAGCAATGTCGACTACGTATCGATTCAAGATCGTGTTGATTTTTGGTTTGTCGTAAGTGTATTCAGGGATGGACTGGTAGAATTCTGCCTTGGCTTTCCAGCTCCAATCTCCGGTTTTCGAACCTCCGTAAGCATGCTCATCATTCATGGCTTTGATTATTTCTCTACGGTAGTGTTCTGCCTTGACCTGAAAATCTTGGGCATGCAAGAGGTCATTGCCACTTAGTCCCATACTCAAATGTTGCAGTGCCATAAAAGGATCAATGGCACCCATCAGCTGCCGGGTTCTTTTTTGGCGATTTAAAATGGTATCGTTCTTGCCAAAATGTTTGTCCCAGACCATATTGCCATATTCCTCATCTGCTTGCATGATCAGTCCATCAGCATTAACGGGAAGTTGGCTTTTTTCCTCTACATTATAAACTGCCAGTAAACTATCAGTAAAGGCTTTTTGCCTTTCCCCTGAAGGATTGTGTCCATTGATTCCTTGGTGACGGTCATGTTCCATTTCAGTTTTGAAGGTTCGACGGCTGGGTAAGGGGTGGATTTCCTCAGAAATTGTTCCTATAACGATAGGGATGCATATCACCCATAGTACCCAAAGGGCAAGTATGGCTGAAAGCGAAGCGGTGGCGCTTTTGAAAATTGCCGAGAGGCAGACTGTTAGCAACACCAATAGGAAATAAAATACCAAATAGGCAGCAAATAACAGGATGAGACGAAATGTCTCATCCTGACTAATTGAAGTATCAGCTCCTAATAAAGTAATGGCAAGTACCATTGTTAGCATAAGCCAGCCAATTGTGGCTACTGCCAAGGTTTTGCCAAAGATGATTTTTGGGGCCGATAGGCCTTGTACCAAAAGCAAGCGGATTCTCCCCGATTCCTTTTCACCACTTACACTGGAAAAAGCCACAAAAATTAAGAGTAGCGGCACCAGATATTGTAGGATAAGTGCTGGTTTCAATTTCCCGAAATAGGAAACAGCCAGCGATCTGGAAGCGTCAGGAAATGTCATTTCATTTTGCACATGACCTTCAAGTCTGATAACATTGCCTGTTACCGCTTGAACACCCTCATCAATACTGCTCAAAAACCCATAAGGTTTGAAAGCGAAAGTGCCAAAATGAACTGCATTGTGTGGGTTGGTATCTCCCATGTCATCCCATTGCTCACGCATATGTTCCTTTGCATGGGTATAAAGTTCTCCTTGACGTTCCACTTGCCATTGTCCTAAAAATGTCACCCAAATTGTAATGACAAAACAAAAACCACCCAAAAATAGCATAAGCCTATTTCTCAGTTGGCCCTTCCATTCATTTTTTATTATTGCTAACATTATGATACAAGGGGTTGTTGCATGAAGTCCAGGTAGGTTTTTTCTAGTTCCTGTATACTGATTTCTGAAGCTTTATACTCGCCTTTCAGCTGGCCATCCTTTAGAATCCCAATATGGTGACAGGTTTCCTTTGCCCAAAGGATATCATGGGAGGCAATTAATACCGTAGCACCCTGCTTGGCCAGTTTTCTGAGCAAAAGGGACAATTCCTTATTGGCAGCAGGATCCAGTCCACTTGCAGGTTCATCGAGCAGGTAAACCGTGGCCTTCTTGGCATAAGCAATGGCGATGCCCACCTTTTGACGCATTCCTTTGGAATAGCTGCATAAGGGAAGGTCATGGGAATGAGAAGGAAGTCCGCATTCCAAAAGTGTCTCCTTGAGGGTCTCTTTAGGATATTTGAGTCCGGCAATTCTGCAGAAATAATCGAGATTTTCTACACCACTTAAATAGGGATACAGGCTAACATTTTCTGCAATGTAACCGATGCTTTTCCTGGCCTTGGATGGCTGGTCAAATGGGGAGGCTCCGCTGAGCTTTACCTCCCCCTGATCAGGCTTTATGAATCCAAGCAATAAGGATAGTGTGGTCGATTTGCCGGCGCCATTACTTCCCAGCAGGCAATAGATTTCCCCTTTTTCCAAATTCAGGGTTAAATTGTCTAACGCAATTTTATTTCCAAATGATTTGGTTACCTTATTAAGATGGATCATGAACTGTACCAGATTTTGTTTGAAGATTTTTCCTTGAATTGACAAGTTATTGGGCCATTAAAAGGACCATTTACCAGTGATAAGGAAATTACGGCCCATTCCAGGTAAATAATCTACATAACCTCCACTGATGGCATACTCCTCATCAAATAAGTTGTTGACGTTTAGTTGTAATTTGTATCGCTTAAACCCTACACTTAACATGGCATCAGCTACAGTGTATTCCGGGATATCTCCAAAATAAGTGGTACGATCTCCCACATAATTTACACCAGCACCGATTGTAGTGCTTACTGCCCCTCCTTTAGTCAAGGCATATTTAATCCAAGCATTGGCCAGATCTTTTGGAGAATTGTAAAAAGTATTCCCCTCATTTTCAGGACTGTCGCTTTCTGATACCTCGGTATTGTTGTAACTATAATTGGCAATCAAATAAAGTCGGGCTGTCAAGTAACCGGAAATTCCTACTTCAACACCTTTACTTTGAACCTCCTCTAATGGTTTGTAGCCATATCCATCAGGTAGGTCGGGATCAGTATAAAACACCAATACATTTTCTTTTGTGATATGGTACAATGCCAAGGTGGTATGTAGTTTGTTTTTGAAATACTCCCCTTTGTAACCGATTTCATATTGGTGAGAAATTTCTGGATCGAACGGCCCTCCAAATTTCCTTTCGTTGCTGTATTGTGGTACAAATCCTTTGCTGTAATCCACATAGAAGGAAGTGTTTTCTTTAGCTTTGTAAACTAATCCTATACTTGGGGTAATGGCCTCTGTATTTTCAGGTTTCTCATCATAGATGGCATTTCCTTCAGCATCGTCTGCATAGTACCTCATGTAATAATTGGTATAACGTACTCCGAGCAGTGCGTTGAGTTTTTGAGAAAGTTCTATTTGATCCTGAAGGTAGACTCCCACGGTGTTATAAGTGAACTTTTCCGTATGACTGCTATAGCCTAAATAATCTCCTGTTATTCCTGATGAATAATTTGGGGAATTGATGTTTAGTGGAAGGGCATCAAAATATTTTATACCATTGGGGTAATTGCTCCTGGAATAAGTAAGGTCTATCCCTGCGGCAAGATTGTTTTTTACTTTTCCGATATTGAATTCACCGTCAATATAGGGATTGACAGTAATGGTGGGGGAGATAACTTCCTGCTCAGTATAACTTCTGCCTATGTCACCGGTTTCTTGGTCATACATCCATGATAAACCATATTGATTCCGCTGTGCCTTGCTTTGGCTAGCGCCGAAAAGTAGGTTGGTTTTCCAGTTGGCGTTCAGTTTATGTTCTGTAATTAATTGGATCTGGTAGCTATTGCCATCATAATAGGCATCATCAGACTGGTAATTGAATTCCCGAGGCAAGGAAAAGACCGGTAGACCATCCAAAACAGGGATTTCCGGTGCCCAGTTACTGGTAGCACGATCCATATTGAAATTGGCATTAAGCTGCATGCTGGTTCTTTCAGAAGCATCCCACTTCAAACTACCATATATCTGAAAGTTTTCATTGTCAAAATTATCTGTTACCCTTCCTCCGCTTTGATAGGCAGCACCCATAAGAAAATAAAGGGATTCGGACGAGTTTAGTTTACCTGTCACATCTCCCATGGCCCTAAAAAGGCCATAATTACCACCGCCAACAGATACATTGGCGTGTGATTCTTTTTTAGGTTGTTTGGTTACCATGTTTACACGGCCACCCAATGATCCCTCGCCATAAAGAACAGAAGAAGGGCCATGGATTACTTCCACAGCTTCCACATTGGCTAAAAGTGGCATAACACCGGCAGGATAGGGAGTGCCCTTCATTCCATTGACCAATGCATTGACAGCATTGGTGCCAAAACCACGGATATTCATGGCGCCATTGGAACCGGAAACATTTACGCCGGCAACATTTTTCATAGCCTGATCCATAGTAAACATTTGTTGATCATCCATTGTCTCCCTATCCACTACTTGGACCTGCTGGGGAACGTTGATCAATGGTATACTTGTCCTTGTTACTGATTTACTCTCAAGGGATAAGGGAATGGCTTCTACCACCACTTCCTGTAAATCGGTTTCTCCCTCTCTAAGTTGTAACTCAAGGTAAGTTGTTCTTCCCTGCTGGATTAGAATTGAAGTTGATTTTGCCTCATATCCTACCCCGGAAGCCACAATCACATAGGAGCCTTCAGGTAAATTGTTAAAACTGAAAATACCTGCTCCATTTGTAGAGGTGCCATAGGATGTGCCTTCCAGCATGATGGTTATTCCAGGTAGAGGGACTTTGTTGGCATCAATAATTTTCCCCTCGATGGAGGCTTGTTGTCCCCATACAAGAATGGGAACCAATAAGAATAAATGTGTAAAGAATAGTTTCATTAATTGAAGAAAGTTTTGATTAATTATTAGTTAGTGTGTAGCTTTTAAATAATGCAATAGTGTTGCGAACATAAACGATTTTTTTTATAATTGCAACTCTATTGCATTTTATACTTTATGTACAAACCACCTTCCGTATTAATTTGTCCTAATTGTGGAAATTCCCTTGATTCAGAAGCCTCGATTGATGCTTCTTATGTCTCCTGCAACAACTGTAAATCGAGATTTCCTTTGATTAAAGGGCGAATTCCATTTTTATTTCCACAGCCTGAGAAGGTCCTTGGACAGTTTAGCAATTACTATCAGCACTATATCGATAAGGAGAGAAAACGCATCGCTGAATTTGAAAGTCAGGGGCGTGAAATCACAGACCGTCGTCCTTTTTATGATCTATTAGTAAAGGGGTTAAACCATAACCTTAAGGTGATCGAGGAGGTACAAAGTAGCCTGCACAGTTTCTTGCCAAAAGAATCGATTGATTTTGAATCGATTGAAAAAATGGCTTATACTACTGACCTTAGTTATTTGTTAAGAGATTGGTCAGGGGAGGAGGTCCATGAGCAGGAGGTTTCGAAGATTGTGGATAGTATAGGAGATATGTTGTCTCCCTATTATCAATCTCATGATCGAATGTTGGTTTTAGGTGCCGGAATGGGACGAATAGCAGTGGAAGTGGGCAAAAACTTTAAGGAGGTTTTGGCATTGGACAACTCTCCGACCATGGCCATTTGCTTTGAACGCCTACTGGATAGTTCCATAGATTTTTATGATGTGCAATTAAAAAGGGCCTTTACCATTTCTGAAATGGTACAAGAAAAAAACGCATCATTGCTAAATAGAGACAAGGATTTGTTAATATCTGCACAAAAAACCAACTACATTTTAGGCAATGCCTTGAACATGCCTATTCAAGACAAATCCATAGAAGTGGTCTTATCCGCCTACTTTACAGATGTATTTCCTCTGGATTTACTTTTGGACGAGGTGAATAGAGTGCTCAAGCCTGGTGGCTTGTTCTTGCACTTTGGACCGCTAGAATACCATTTCCCTGATGAATCTTCCATGTATGCAGCGGAGGAGTTTAAAGCAATTTTTGAGCAAAAGGGCTTTGAATGGGTGAATGAATCGACTTTGGAGAATACCAATTTTAGCCGTCCAGGTTCAATGCTGCAGCAAAGCTATATGAATTGGCAATTTTTGGCAAGGAAAATTAATAAAGGCCCGGTAGAGGCTTTGCAAAATAGCTCCTATCTTTCTATAAGCTGTGCGGTTTCGTATAAGATTGAAGGACAAATATCCGAACAAAACGAACCTGTTGTAACCCTCTTTCCGGAAGGATTAGGATCCTTGGCAACAACACCAGTGGTACTTGAAATCCTCAAGTTAATGGGGGATCCCATTAAACTGGAGGACCTTCTGATTCAATTTTGCGTCCTTTTTGAAGTTTCTGTGGAAGAGATTCGGGGCATGGTGTTGCAATCCTTGGAACAGTTACTGGAAAAGGGTGTGGTTAAAATTCAAGGAAGCTCTCTTTAATAAAATAGGCAATAAAGGGCTCATCCTTATTTAAAATCCCCAACCGATTATTGGTCATGTGGACATAGCTTTCTAAGACGGGCCACAATTTTCGGTTTGTTTCTTTGTCGTTTGTATAAGAAGTTTGCCATGAACTGTTTTTTTGAGCTGCCTCCAAATCTTGAGCTACCTCTTTCATTCCTTTTAACCAAGACGGTATCCATGTGCTTTCAATAGCCTCAGGATTTTCCAGTAGTTCCCAAAATGCTTTTATAAAAGGACTAATTACTGAGCGTTGGGCTTGAAACTCCTGTTTAAATATCATTTCTGCCTCAGAACGTTCCTTCTCCATGGCCTTCGTTTTATCATTTAATTTAAAGGCCGAAAAAAACCAGTCTTCATAGATCTTGCCGAAAAATATTGGGGCTTCTGTCGGCCCCAACCCAAAGGTATGAAACAGGCTGATGTGAAATTGAATCGCTGTACCAATTAACTGGTCGTAAGAGGTCAAGTATGGAAGGGCTTCCAATACTGCTCTTGAGGAATAGAAGAACTGCTTTTCGGCAATTCTAATTGCATCCTTTCCTCCATAGCGATTGGTTTCCGGTACATATTCTTTAAATAAAATGGAATCGTTTGGATACCAAGTCTGCCAATCCGGATAGTTTTTGATGTCATAATCGCCCCCCCTCTCAGAGGGATTGGCTTTAAAATAATCTTGAAAGTAACGGATCAATTTCGGCTTTATTTCCTGTTCCTTTTCAATGTCAAAGTAGGGTATGCGAAGCCTGATATGAGAACCTTTGTCCCAATAACGAATGAAAAAGAAGCTATCATTACCTACTTTGTATAATTCATTGTTTATGAATGGGCGGACAGCTTGCAATAGGAATGTCCTCATGTCTCCTTCATGGTATAAATGGGCGGAAAGCCAATAAGGTTTGACTTGTGAGCACGAATCCTCAATTTTGGAATTATTATGACTTAATTGTACCATTGGAAGACACATTCATTTACGATCTGATTGCCATTCATTCGGGCTAGTTGAGAGGGTTGCGGAAGCATTTCCTCTATTTTCAAAACCTTAGGGACTTTTTGGGTCATTTTTTCGAATAAACGGATGAGAATAGGGTTGTAAAAGGATATATATTGAGGTTTCTGGTTATCCAAGCCTACCTTTTGTTGCTCTTTTAGGGGCAGGGCTGCCATTTCTTGGGGAGTTGTCACATAGATAAATACCTCACTTGGAATTTCATTTTTCGTTCGCCACTGGTTCAAGCGTAAAAAAAACATTGCATCCGATTCATTGGGATGCCGGACAGGAATTCCCTTTTTGGCAAAAAACCAAGTCTTTCTCTGGATGATTATATCCTCCTCAAAAGTTATCCTTGGGAATTGAACCGTTAGGGCACCTTTTTCTACTTTATTAAGGTATAAGGCTGAATTTATCGTTTCAGATAGCAATGTTGGATAAACATAGGTGGCCGGAGTAAACCTTTCAAGTAACTGGTACAATTGGGAACGGCCCCTTAGGGATTGAAAGCCAAGGTCAAACAAATAGAGGGGTTTAGAGCTAGGCTTGTGAATGAGTTGCAATTGATCGGTCTTTTGGCAATAGGTTATTCCTACTTCCGTTACAAGTATTTGATTTCCTTCAGGCAAATTACGGTGGCCATTGGGTACCTCCAATTCATAGGGCATCAGGGGAGGCCTTAAATTTGCATTGAAATAAGAGGCGTCTGTGTTTTCTACCATTAAGCCTTCTTGTCCCATTTCTTGGTTTTTCTCTCTTAGCAGCTCTGAAACCTCAGGGTCTACAATATGCAAAAAGCGGGAGTACATCCTGCCATATCCGGCATAAGTGAGGTTGAGAACCGCTTTCCATTCTTCTCCTTCTGTCTTGAACAACTGAGTAAATGCCGACAAGGATTGGACGGTTTTTAAGGAAGACTTTACCTCTTTTTCGTTACTGTTAAGCCCTTCCAATAGTTCGGTAGTTAAATTCAGGTGGTTAGCATTATGCAACAACAATGGTTTCAAGGCTTCGGCCAATTCCTTTTCCCATTTTTTGTTCCTTTCCTGACGGGTTTTAATGTCCGGTACTTCTAATACCTTATGAATGCTAACTTTGGATCCCGGCATGTTGATACCATGGGTTATTTCAGGTAATTCTACATCTCTGTAATAATTTTCATAGAAGGCAAGAACATCTACCACTTTTTGGTCCGAATAGTGAAGGGTATAATAGTGTTTAAGTTTGTCTTTTCTGTCCAATTGTACTTCAAACCTGCTCATTAGGCGGCATAACTGGTTTATCTTTTCGACTAAAGGAGTAACCATTGCTTTTGAAACCCTGAAATTAGCAGTATGCTTGCTGTCCTCAAATACAATTTGATGGGGTTTTAGTTTAAAATCTTCAAAATGGATTTGTTTAAAGGCTTGCTCTTCCAATTGCTTATCCCCTTGGAGAACAGCATCGCTTGAAATGGAGGATGCATTTAAGAGGTTGGTGTAGACTTGGCTAAAAAGGCCGTGAATATCATTCAGTAGGGTTTTACGTTCTTTTTCACAGGCATTTTCCATGTTGGAAGTGAGCTGTTTTAGCTTTTGAAGGGCATCGATTAAGTCTTTAATCAAAGGATTTTTATCTTTTAGGAGCTGTAATTCCGCGCTAAAATGAATGTCCCAGTCTGGATCTACTCCCGAAGTGGAAAATTTGAACTCAACAAAACCAATATCGATTAGGCTGTCAAGATATTCCTTTAAGGATTGGTAAGGTGCATCTACCTGTTGACCTAAAATATCCAATAGGCCTTGGTATTCAATTTTTTTGGAGGATATTTCCTCCTTAATCATAGTGTTGACCGGGCTGAGTGGAATTTGCTGAAATGACTCTATATTGTTACTGTTGGTCAAGAAATAAAGGTTTTCACCTTTAATACTCACTGATGGGTTTAATTGAATAAAGCACTGCTTCCGGATGAATTCGACATTTAAGATGGCTTCTTTAAGATAGGCAAAGAGGTAGTTGTTCAGCCTTACCACACTTTTTGCCCCCCATTCCCCATCAAAATCCCATTGTTTGGGTAGCGAATCCTCAATTGTGCCAAGCCCAATATTATTGAAAACACTGAATGGAGATGTTTTCGTGGTCATCCTTGTTAAATATTTCATCATTCCCAAGATGGTCTGCCACTCTTTTTTTCTGGGGCTGTTGTTCAATACCCTTGGGATGTATTTGTCCATATTGTCAATCAGTGATTGATTGGATAGTACCATGCCCTTGCGAAGGTTTTCTTCTAATGATAGTGTATAGAGGTGTTTATAGGTTTGTTTTAGTTCACTGTTGTAAATGTCCTCACATTCAGCCTTTAAAGATTCCAAGGCCCGCTCAAGTTGCATGTAAACGTTGATGTCATCTTTTAGCTCAGAACTTGTTTTAAATAGTGGCAGATCAAAGATGTTTTCATTTATTGGACGCCGGTTATGGATGTCTCGTTTTAGCTGTAACAGTTTGTTTTGAAGGTTTGTGTCCGCTTGTTGAGATATCGTTTCAAAAAGATTTTGGTTGATTTTATTTTTCAAAAGATCAATTTCAGCTGTGGCCTCCATTATTTTTTGCACCTGATCAACACTTTTTGGTACCTCCAATCTGTGTAGGTTTTTCATGTTTCCACTTGCCAGCCGAATGATAAAATAGGGGAAAAGCTGCATGTTTTATATTTTGTTGTTTATGAGATGATTTAACTTGTTAAAAAGTCTTGACAATAGGCTAAGGTCTGTGGTGACGATTTCAGCAGTCCCTCTTAACTCAGGCTTAAAATCCAGGTTTTTCCCATAAGAAGAGACGAGTCCCTCATTGAGACTTACACGAATTCTATATCCATCATCGGTGGGAAGCAGTGCAATCTCTTCTACCGTTCCCAGTAATTGCCCATACTGGTCTTCGGGATAAGCGTCTAGTTTGATTCGCACCCTTTGCCCAACTTGGACCTTTCCTAAGCCATAGGAGGGGACTTCGATATATCCAATGATGTTTTTGCTTTCATGAACTAGGGTCATAAAGTGTTCATTGGTTCCTAAAAATTGATTCTCCTCCCATTTTTCTTTATAAACCACTTTTCCGTCTATAGGCGCTATGAGAAGATATCGTTGTTCCCAATCCCGGATTTGCCGCTTGATCAGGTGAACCCCATTGTTCAATGTGTAAAGCAGTTCCAAGAAAATGACCTCTTTATCTCTTTTCAAATCCAATTGTTCTGCACTACTTTGACTAAGACTAATTCGGTGGTCGATTAGGCTTTTTTCCAGTTCGGGAACCTCTCGCATTTTCTTTAGGTAAATGGCCTTGTATTCTTCATATTCTATTTTGCTTTTCACCCCTTGCTCATAGAGCATTTTATTGATTTCATGGTGTTGCTTCACTATTTCCAGCTCTTGTTGGGCAATGGATATTTGATTAGATATGACCTCGATATTTTCTTTGTAATTTCTTATTTGCTCCTCCAATAACGCATTTTTACTAGCGAAATAATGGGTAGTCTTAAGGTCTTTGTACTTATCCATCGCCGTGAGGACATTGTTGTAGGATTCCTGCATGGTACCAGTTCTCAAATGCCTACTTAATTCAAAAGATGGTATTTGGTTTGGGTGTTGAAGGGCTTTTTCCAGAGAATCAATTTGTCCTTTCAAAACCATGATCTCCTCCAAATTTCCTGTGTTTTCAATTTCTGCAACAATATCCCCGGACTTCATTGTTTCTCCATCAGAAATCCTTAATTCCCTGATTTTCCCGGGACTGTTGGACACAACTTCTATGGGAGGGGATACTGTGGAAATGAGGATCTTACCAGAAATAATATCCGGATACTTTATAAATGCAGAGACAATAAGGATAAGCACTATGGTTAGCGCAATGAAGCTCATGCCCCACTGAATTATCCAGTGGGGCATTTTCCCCAAAATCTCCTGAACGTCCTCACTCCGTTCTTCCTTTTCTATATGCTTTTTCAATTACCTAACTCCAATTGGTTTTTTACTAGATGATAATATTTGCCCTTCAATGAGGTGAGTTCTTGGTGGGTTCCTTGTTCGATGATTTTGCCCTGTTCTAGAACTACAATTTGATCGGCATTTCTTACCGTACTCAGCCTATGAGCAATGACCAGCGTTGTTCGCCCTTTAGTAAAAGAGTTGAGCTGGTGCATAATGGTCTTTTCATTATTGGCATCAAGGGCACTTGTGGCCTCATCAAATAACATGAAAGAAGGATCTCTGTATATGGACCGGGCAATTAGAATTCGCTGCTTTTGACCCACACTCAGTCCAGAACCATCCCTGCCAATCATGGTATCAAATCCCAAAGGAAGCTGATCGATGAATTCTGTGGCATTGGCTACCTTGGCCGCATGGCGCAATCGGTCAAGGTCAACCTCATCTTCGTTTACTACTATATTGCCCGATACTGTGTCAGAGAAGATATAACCATCCTGCATTACTGTACCTGTATATTTCCGCCATTCATTGGTGGATATGTTTTCCAGGTCGATGCCTCCTACCTGAATACTGCCTTTGGAAGGGGGATAAAACTTTAGTAATAATTTCAGTAGGGTGGTTTTTCCACTTCCACTTGTTCCCACAATAGCTGTGGTCTTCCCAAAGGGGATGTCCATGTTTAGCTCTTTAAGCACATAGGCATTGTGGTCACCCTCGTACTTAAAGGATAGGTTTCGGATATGGATGTCGGGTGATTCCGGAAGGGTTAGGGTTCTGACCACTTCTTTCGGATCTTCTTCTTGGTGGTCATAAATTTCAGAAATTCGCTCCAAAGCAATCCGGGCGTCCTGCCAATTCCGAATCATACCGATGGCTTGTAAGATAGGATTGTTCAACTGACCAATTATATAAGACAAAGCCAGCATCATACCAAGGGTTATTTCTCCATTCACCACTTGCTGGGCAGCCATAAATGTGATAACAATATTTTTGACCTCATTGATGAAAAGAGACCCTCCCTCTTGGGTTTGTTTTAGGCTAAGACTTTTGATATTAACTTGATACAACTTTGCTTGAATCCCTTCCCATTTCCAGCGCCTATTCACCTCGGCACCATTTAATTTAATTTCTTTCATGCCAGTAAAAAGTTCTATTAGGTTGCTGGTATTACGGGCATCCTCCGAAAACTTTTTATAGTCAAGTCTTTTTCTTTTTTCCAGAAAAATATAAATCCATGCAAAGTACGAGGCACTACCGACAAAAAAGACCGCAAAAATATCTAGGCTATAAAAAGCAATGATTATGCTGTATATCAGTAGGGTGGTGACCCCAAACATTAAATCTGGAAGAGTGGAATTGAAAAAGGTACCAATCCGTTCGTGGTCCGTAATTCGCTGAAGCAGATTTCCCATATGCTTGGTCTCAAAAAATGCCAAAGGCAATTTCATAAGCTTAATCAAGAAATCTGAAATTATGGAAATATTAACCCTTACACCTAAATGGAGAATAATCCAGTTCTTTATAAAATCTATGGTGGTTCTCCCTACAAATAGAAGCAACTGGGCAAAAAGGATCAGGTAGATAAAACCAACGTCTCTATTGCTGATGCCTATATCCACCATCGCTTGGGTGAGAAGGGGGAATATTAATTGGAGAACACTGCCTGCAGCTAAGCCCAAAAACAACTGAACGATGAACTTTTGCTGCCCTTTTAATTGCTGAAGTATGGCTTTTATGCCAGGTTTATAAGGTTCGTGATCCTCCGTTTGTTCATTGAATTGAAGGGTTGGTTCCAGTAATAATAGGTTTCCTACTGTATTTTCCTTTTCAGATCCTGTCCAATGTTTGATGAATTGCTTTCGAGAAAATTTCAACTTGCCGTAGGAAGGGTCGGCAATATATGCTTTGTTTTTTTCCACCTTGTACACGACCACAAAATGGTTCTGGTTCCAGTGCACAACACAAGGCAGGGGTACCTCCTCATACAATTGCTTGTAGTCTGTTTGTATGGGGAGTGCCCTAAGTTGAAGTTTCTCAGCCAACTTTCCCAGACTATGTAATGACAATCCAATAAAAGAAACATCGCTCATTGCCTTTAAGCGAGCCAGAGATACTGACTTACCGTAAAACTTGGCAATCATGCGTAAACATGTATGGCCACAGTCAGTATAGTCGTGTTGTCGATAAAACGGAAATTTTCCCCAACTCATAATACTTCCGAAGGGTTGTTGGGAATCCTGTCCTTATGCTTTTGAAAATAAGGAGCAATATCCGCAGGTATAATGATTTGTTCTTTCATGGCTGCCACCACGTTTTGGATATAAAGTTGGTAGGTTGATGTGATGTTTGGAAGATTGGCTGTATCATATGATGCCAAAAAAACATCAAACGCAGCTCTTATGGAGGTTGCGTTTTGAAATTGTTGACAAATTTCAAAACGTAATTCGTCCAGTTCTATAACAATGACTCCGTTAAACGCTGGTCTGTGTACCAGGTAACTGCCTGACTCGTTCTGTGCGTGTTCATTCGTCCTATTATACTCCAAATCAGGATTTAGAATTAACATGGTCTCTGTTAATTTTTCGGATTCGAAGAGAAGGATGTTTTCCGTCCTTTCTTGTACAACTTTTGATTTAATGTAGGAAAGGACATCACTGGTACTTTTCCAATCAATTTGTACTTTGGCCCATTCTATTTTAAATATTTCTTCAAGATGGTTGTTGGAGGCGGTCGAATCTAGAAGTTTATGCTCCATTTCCTTTAGGGTTTGATCAATATTGCTATTCGGATCAGTTGAGGATGGTAGCGAGGAAAATAGCATGCTATCAATGGATTTTGGAAAGGACTTTTTTAAGAGGTTTTTCTTTAATGCACTCAAGGAGAGGTTTAGATAATTGAAGCCTTTATCTTTTGAAAGCCATTTTTGCCCGCTAATTTGAGGTAAGAGTACGGACCCTACTTTCTTCCCGTCCAATAAACGTAAAAAGTGGTGTCCAATTCCTGCGGTCCCCATGAACAAACTGATGTCTTCAGCGGAATGGCCTCCATATCCACATCGGAGCAAGCCCTGCTCTTTGTGTTGAGCAATGGCTTTTTCCGCAACGTAGCAGGCATGTTTGAAATAAGTCTTGTCGCCGGTTGTTCTGGCGTATTCCAAAAATAATTCGGCATTCCCACAGCCTCCATGACATAGAGTATAAGAACCAAAAGGGTTGTCCTCCGATACATCAGTCTGTACAGTTTTCCTTGCTGCATTTTTAGCATCTTGCAACAATTCAGGATCTTTGGTAAGTTGGTACCCTTTCAAACGGGCAAGCCCAATGCCTACAGCACCATTGCACCAGCCATTGAAAAAGGTAGGTGCGGTGAAAATTGACTCATTTCCCTCTTTAAATGCCTGTATCCATTGGCTTTGAATGCTACTATCACTAATTGAGGTTCTGAAATCCGGCCAATTTTGTTCTTTTTGATTGAAGTAATTGTTTTCATAACGAACAGCTTCTTTGGCCAACCAGTAAAAATTGTGGTTTCCGGTGTACTCGCCAACAGTCCACAGCGCATAGGCAATTCCTGAAGCCCCATGCGACAAACCGCATAATCCATGAATTTGATCAAAATTTCTATCCCAGCAAATGCCTTCTTTACTTAGGTGAGCTCTTTGTAGAATGATTTCAATGGCCTTATCAACTCTTTCCAAAAGCCAAGCTTCACCAGAAATTTGATGGAAGCAAAGCAATACAAGGATGACACCGGATAAACCATTGAAAAATTCTGCAGGAATGGAGTTGGGATAGGTTTCAGTACATTTTTTTAGTTTTTCTAAGCCTGAAATAAGGTATTTTTCGTCTCCACATTGTTTATATAGCATAAGCAAGGAATAGGCTATACCGGATTCGCCCAAATAAAATGAAGGAATGGGGGCCTCCGATTTGTTTTGAATCAGCCAGTTTCCGATGCTTTTTGACATTTGCAAAAACCTTCTTTCTCCTGAATAGGTGTATAGGGCATCAAAGAACAGAAGGATTCCCGCATTGCCGGTATAGAGGCTGTCATCACAGGAATAAATGTGATTTCCATGGCTTAATGGTTTCATGGTCAAAAAATGAGTGCTGTCCTTGCTTTTGATGGATTGGGAGGTGATCTTATCTGCTATACTGATGATTTTTTCATAAAGCAGGGCTTTGTCCATGGGTATTCATTTGTGATTATAGGAAAGTTAAAACCTACGGTAAACAAGGTTGTTTACCGTAGGAGTAAATCAACCCAATTTCAGGCTAACTTCGCTAGCGCAGCAATGCGCTGTATCTTTTGATTTTTTAGTGTGAATAGTGGTATGTGCATCATCTGCCAATACACCTGCAGCACCAAAAGCATCTTTAGGGCTAGTAACAAAACTTTTTACTTTGAAATCGTCTAATTTTAACTTCTTTTTCATGGTAATAAAATTTTTAAAATTAAGCTTACTCTATTAAAGGTTTTCGGCTACCCCTTTTTTCAATGTTGCAACAATATTGCATATATAGCAAATTATGATCTGTTATGCAATAATGTTGCATAAAAAAAGATGTAACTATTGTTTTAAAATATTGCCTATTTTTGCTGTTGTTTGGTTGGAATTGATTAATAATTAGAGGGAAAGGGTGAAAACCTTCACTAAAAAAATATTTATTTAATTTAAAATTCAAACCAGATATTTTACCTGATAGGGTTGTCGTTTTGGTCGGGACTCCTTTTTTATGATGGGAAAAATTGCGCTACAATTGGTACCAAAACAAGCGACAGCCCAATCGAAAGGACTACGACCAACGAGAAGCGCTCCTCATCTGTCTCCAGGTATGAAGCGAATAAGGAGATATTGGAAGCGACCGGTAAAAATGGGATTAAAATCAACATTAAATAGTCTTCTGTTTCCAGATTTCCCCAAATCAAGTACTCAGCTCCAATAATTAAAACTGAAATAAGTATGGCAGAAATAGTTCTGAAACCTAACAATTTTCCAAAATAAGGGATATTTATATTTTTGAAATTGACGTCAGTCAGGTGCACACCCACGATCATCATCCCAAGGCAAGAAATCACCCAACTACCGATGTCCATGGCTGGATCTACCTCTTCTGGGATTTTTACACCCAGTACCTTAATACCGATCGCAATTATGAAAACATAGAGATAAGGCACTTTTATCATTTCTTTCAAAGCCTTTTTTGTGGACAACTTTGTCTTTGCGACTTGAAAATAGCCAATGACATTCCCATACATGGCAGTACCTAAATACACGCAGATAAGTACACTGGTGGACTCCTTTCCAAACAAAGCGATGATAACCGGAATTCCAAAAAAAAGTACATTAAAGAAGGTAAATGAGCTTTTTAACAAGTTAATGTCTTCCTCCTTGGCAATCGTCTTTTTTGCCAAAAGGGCCGGGAGATTCATAGCTAATGAAATCAGAAAAGATAGGACAGGAATTACAATTATTTTGGATGTATCTGCTTCGGACACATTGTAAATTACCAGTGGGGGGACAAGCAAAAAAATTAATGGGATGGAAATGATGTTTGGTTTAAGATTAAACCACTTTCTTATAAAATAACCAACTCCAATAAACGCAAGTACTGGGAGAAGGCTTTTATAAAGGTCAAAAAAAACACCCATATTATATTTTTTTCTTTATGTGGTTACAAAGTGTTGCAATTGACTTTACATTGAACCACACGGCATTGACATCCAGCAACATTCCGTTACAAATATGTCCCGCCGTATAAAGATTTCTATGTGGATTTTTCGAACTAATGACTTCCATTTTATCGGCATCTATGTAAATTCCTCCAATGGGATGAGCTTCTATAACTCCGCTTTTCAATAAATTTTGCAACAAGGTGGATTTCATATTTTCAACTCTATTTGCCGGACCTGTTGCATTGATTAAATACGCTCCTTCATGTTGCTTTTTGTTGCCATGCTGAAAAATGAATTTTTTCTTATCTCCATCATAACTTACCTTATACAGGGGGGAGTGGACTTCCAGTTTTCCGCTTTTGAACAGTTCTCTTAATCTGTGTGCATTGATCAAGGGCATGCCATAACGTGTTACCGTCCAATACGGGCCCAACCACTGCTTAAATTTTTGTTTCTCAGAAACAGAAAGCCATTCCCAAATCTGAGATGTTTCATACCGTAAACTATACTCACAAAATGTTGATGAATGCATCGCCGCCCTCTTTTGCGATCCGAATATCTTCTTCAAGAAGTTGATCCGCTGGAATTCCCTTTCGCTCTGTAGTCTTCCAGTCAATTGGATGGCCTACGTAGTTTTCCGCTTCCTGCTGAAATAACCGAAACAATTCTTTGATCTTTGGTTTTCTCCACGCTGTTCGTCGAATACGGTGTATGTTAGAAAGCGTCAAAAACTTTCTCCCGTACGAAGATTCATCTTTGGGCTGAACCCTGGGCATTAAGCCATCCAATGAGAAAAGAGAGATTTTGCCATAGTGACCACTATCTGTTAGTGTCTTTATCGCATCAATGGCACTGAGGCTAGAACCAAGAATAGAAACCTCAGCATCTTGAGGTATTCCCTTAATAATTGGCTCACTAGGCCATGGAAACCCAAAGTAATTTTTCAAACCGTCAAACTCAGGAAAGTTGTTTGGCTTAGGCGTTCCGGGAACGAGTATTACATGATCCGCACTCCTGTTTGGTCCATTTTTTAATTTAATCTGCCAACGGCCCTTTTCTGGAATGAGATCAATTGCTTCATCTTGGATTATTTCAATGACTAAGCCAATTTCTTTGGCTTCATTAAGGTAGCGATTGACTTGTTCCTGAATATATTTCCCGTAAAGACGACGCGTGGCATAGGATTGATCTAAATTATTCCCCCCTTTCACCTCTGGGTTGTTGTCTTCTCCATTTTTTTTTAACCAAAATGAAAAATGCTTAGGTTCAAAGGAATGTATCCCCATTAAATCTGCCTGCGTGTTTAGCAAGTGACCCTGCTGACCGGTGCCGAAGGCGAGTCCCACTCCTAATTCTCTTCTTTTTTCTATTATTAATACTTTTGTGGATTTATGTTTGCCTGAGATTTTCAGCTGTACCATCAACTCTGCCAGCGTAGCAACCCCGCAAGCTCCTCCGCCTATAATGCTTACTATAGTTTCTTCCATTTTTCAGATTTTGGCGTTATTTACTAAGCATGTTAATTTTTAGTTTGGGAACTCAAACTATTTTTGATAACAAGAACCAAACAGAATCATCTCTATGCTCAATTTTCATACCAGCAACATATTAATGAAAATCAGCTGTCGAGAAAACTACCTTAGCTCCATTACTTCATAAAAACTTTCTACTTCAGTCAATTTTTAGATTATGGGAAACAAATTTCATTTTAAACTCGACAAAGTGGATATAACGATGAGTTACTCGAAAATCAGGTTCTAAATAATAAAAGAGCAGCTATTATGTGATATTTAAACCATCGTGTACTATCCTAAACAATCTCTTCTAATGCTGATTTCCATATTATAAATCCTATTTTGTTATCTGAATAATCATGCATAATTCTAGTAAAGTTTTCAGGATTATTTTCCAAAAATGCCTGTCTTCCTTTTTTTCTAATAGTGCTTAATTGGCTGTCAATTTGTTTTACTTCCTGAATTAAAGACGATTTATTTTTAGGGGAATGCCAAATGTAAGTCGCCTCTTCTGTGTCCAAGGTTTCCAAAACAACAAAATAACTTTGCTCTCCTGCAAGCAGAAATACGAATGAAAATGGATTGAGGACAAAACGAATTTTCATTATTGAACTTTCATGTCTTTCTGCTAAATATTGAATGTGTTGGGAATGTTTGTATTGCTTATTTTTAAGAATTTCAGTCAATAACTCTTCTGCGTTTGAATAAATTTTATCCTGCTCTTGTAATTCATCAGAAGTCAAAATGTTTTGATTTTTGGCGCTGAATTGTTTGAGCAATCCTTTATTTAAAAATTGAAATTTCACTCCCTCAACCACTTCTTTATTGATTCGGTCAATATCAGTTGATAGTGCTAATTGAGAAACCAATTTTCCGTTTTCAAACTCGGCTAACAATTCTACGGTAATATTTTTTGACTTCAATGTTTTGATGAAATAGGGTTTAAGAACCTCAAATCCTGGTCTAATCTCGTTGTTTTCGACCTGAAATTGAAGTTCGGTATTCATCTCTACAACTGAATATTTGAACGCTATACTTCCGTAATGAAAATCCAATTCCTCAATTGGAACCTTGATTTTCTTTTCTAAGGATATAACATGGTTTGATTTTGTGATTTCGTCCTTTGGTTCATCAAACAAAGTTGCCTGCTTATCGATTTTTCGATAATACGTATTTCTCTTTAAGAAAAGTCTGTTGAGATAATCAATCTTATAATCTCGATAATCATAAATGATCGGATTTATTTCCGAGCGTTGCACCCTGCCTATATATTGGATCAGTTTGCCTTCAAAAGAAAATGGATAGACCAAAAACAAACAGCTAACATTTTGTAAATCTGTTCCTTCGCCAAAATATTGTCCTGTTGTAATTAAAACCTGGAAATTCCCTTCTTTTAATGTTTTCCATTTGGCTTTTTTAGAAGTTTCTGAATCTTCTCCGCTCAGCGTAATAGCTTCATACGATTGTTTTAAAAATAAATACAGCGTATCAATATGCTCTTTTCGTTCGGTGATGATAACCGCTTTCTTACCCTGATTCAGTTCTGTTTTTACATCTTCCAATATCAGTTTGTTTCGAGCAGTATCGTGAACTAAAATTTTTGACAATGTTTCAAAACTATCTGTCTTAGAATTATATGGAACATTTAATTCAGTGTTGTGGATGATGATTTTCGCCTGTTTATAATTTTCAATTTCAGTGGGTTGAATATTGGCAATAATTTCTCCCAAATGGGTAAAAATCATTTTCCCATCATTGTACTTTCTGAAAGGGGTAGCAGTCAATCCATACAGATAATATGCTTGTAGTTTTTCAATTGTTTTCCTGAAAGTTTCGGCAGGAACGTGGTGGCATTCGTCCACTATGATAGTTCCAAATTGATTTTCAACAGATTCTATATGTTTTGGCAAACTTTGAATTGTTGCTACGGTAATTTGTTTGCCTATTTTAGATTTTCCTTGACCGATAACTCCAATATCTCTTTTGGGAATGCCTAAAAATGCTTCAATCCGTTCTGTCCATTGCTCCAATAACTGTTTTCGGTGAACAATAATGAGTGCAGGTTGTCCTTTATCCCCAATTATTTTTAATCCAATCACTGTTTTTCCTGAACCTGGTGGTGCAACTATTACTCCGTAGTCCTTTTTAGAAACCGATTCTATTACTCCAAGTTGATGATTTCGCAAAGCAGCATTAAACACAAAAGGAATAGTTGGTTTTAGC
>TARA_R110001592_G_scaffold148073_3_pt1 | contig 26850 bp, 18 predicted proteins | sample TARA_R110001592 | Tara Oceans TARA_R110001592 (sample SAMEA4398387) | marine metagenome | biome: Polar Biome; feature: [SRF] surface water layer (ENVO:00010504); material: water (ENVO:00002006), including particulate matter (ENVO:01000060) such as... | depth 5 m | reverse complement strand
ATGGACGCAGCAATAAAACACTGCGCCGCCGGGATCGGTATTTGGGCTTGGGCGAGCAACGATCAGGGTGGCGAACCGGACGTGGTGATGGCCTGTGCAGGCGATGTTCCAACGCTTGAAACTCTGGCTGCAGTTGCGCTGTTACGACAATACGTTTCCGACTTGAAAGTCAGAGTGGTCAATGTGGTAGACCTCATGACGCTGCAACCACAGAGCGAGCACCCTCATGGGCTGGCTGATCGAGAATTTGACAGCTTATTTCCGACAGACACGCCGGTAATTTTCGCCTACCACGGCTATCCTTGGCTTATTCATCGACTAACCTATCGCCGAGCGTGTCACCACCATCTACATGTTCGGGGTTATAAGGAAGAAGGCACCACCACAACACCCTTTGACATGGCGGTTCGTAACGACCTGGATCGCTTTCATTTGGTGGCTGATGTGCTAGACCGAGTGCCATCTCTGGGTGCGAAAGCCGCGTACATCAAGCAGATTATGCGCGATAAACTGACCGAACATAAACATTATATCGAGAAATATGGCCAAGATATGCCAGAAATTCTCGATTGGAAATGGGATAGTGATACCGGGGATAGTCACATGGTCGGCTCATGACCTACAGATTTAATATGATCGGGAGGATATCAATGCACAATGAGCTGGCATGAACTGCGGTGGTTCAGCTTTCGATGATTGCACTCGTGCCGACGATGACATCGTCATATATTAGTCTGTAATTCAGACCACTGCCTTTGGCGGGACAAATAGAGTCAACCTGAATGAGGCCTGGAATAGGCTAGTATCCTGCACAAAAAGTGAGAGAGCTGAGAGCGGGCGTGTTTATAGGAAAATACATCTTGGCGCATCACGGCGTTTATGGGTCAGGAACGTAGAGTGCTAGACTTCCAGCTTCTGAAAACTGGCCTGAAGCGGCAACTATCAACTACATCATCTCTTTGGAGAAAGAACAATTCGCTACTCACTAGGAAACTAAATATTAAATACTAGATCCAGATCATGCAACCTAGTTCAAACGGGTGACTCATTGCGTCATTGAATGGGTACATACGCAGTCGATAGTATTGCATGCCGGCAACCTGCGGTGCGACTTCCATTTCGAATTCATAGTAGTGGTTCTCCCCGCCGACGCATTCGAGTTCTGCCACCTGCAACACCTTAAGTTCCTCCTCTCCAGGATCTCGCCCCAATAGACACTCCAGCTTCACATCGTGTGCCTGCAGACCGTTGAGATGCGCCCTCACCTGTAGCCTGATCTTATCGTCGTAGTGCAGGTGGGGGGAAGGCTGCAACATCAATTCCATGCGCACACTTGGCCAGGCGTCCCGTATGCGACGTTTCCACTCGGCGAGTTGCCGCGCCAGTTCCGCACCATTTGCTGCTAATTTGCGGCGCTGCGTTTGCGCTGGGTGATACATTCGGGTGACATAGTCCCGGAGCATGCGTTGGGCATTGAAACGCGGAATGATCGATTTCATGGATGCCTTGGACATTTTCACCCATTCCTCGGAGTAGCCGCTGTCATTGCGGCCGTAATATGTGGGTATTACCTCGTGCTCAATCGTGTTGAGGAGATCATTCGCCTCGTCAAGAAAACGCTGATCATGTTCGAAGCGCGAATCTCGCGGTTGAATACCCCAGCCGTTGGCCCCGTTGTATCCTTCGGCCCACCAACCATCGAGCACACTCAGGTTCACCGCCCCGTTGAGGCCGGCCTTCTGTCCGGAAGTGCCGCTCGCCTCCAGCGGATATTCGGGCGTGTTCAGCCAGACATCGACACCTGCCACCATTTTTCGGGCCAGGACCATATCATAACCTTCCAGTAAGAGGATTTTGCCGATGAAATCCGGGTGTACGGAATATTGATGAATCTGCTTGATCAGTTGCTGGCCTGGATGGTCATTGGGGTGCGCTTTGCCCGCGAATATGATTACTACCGGTTGTTCCGGATCGTTGAGCAATCGCGCCAGACGATCGGGATCTGCAAATAGCAACAGCGCACGTTTGTAGGTGGCGAAGCGGCGCGCGAAGCCCATGACCAGTACTTCCGGGTCGGAACCATCCACATGGCGGGTCATGCGATGGATTACCGCATCACTGTTACCGTTGCGCCGCTGCTGCTGCTGAGCCACGTCGCAGACCAAATCCAGCAGCTGCTGCTTAAGTGCCCGGTGAATGCTCCAGTAATGGTAATCGGGTATTTCGTCAATTCGCTCCCAGTAGTCCTCGTTCGTCAACTCTCTGTGCCAGTGGTCGAAATGTAGGTCAAACAGACTGACCCACTCTCTGGCCAGGAAGGTCTCGAGGTGAACCCCGTTGGTGATGGATTGTATAGGGTTTTCCCGGTGCGGAATCTGCGGCCACAGGTCCGCCTCCATTTCGGCGGCCACGCGGCCGTGTATGCGGCTGACGCCGTTGTGAAAACGGCTGCACCGCAGTGCCAAGCAGGTCATGTTGAAGCCGTCACCAGAGTTAAGGCCCAGGGAGTAGAGGTGTTCGAAATCCAGTCCTAGTGCGTTAGCCAGGGGTGACAGATAGGTCGCTACCAACTGCTTGTCGAAAATGTCGTGTCCCGCCGGTACCGGGGTATGCGTGGTGAAAACCGTGCCTGACGCGACTAGCTCCATGGCGGTGTCGAAATCCAGTCCCTCGCGCATGCGAAAAGCACAGCGCTCCAGCAGTTGGAACGCAGCGTGACCCTCATTGATATGCCACACCGTGGGCTGCAAGCCTAGGGCGCGCAGCGCGCGGATCCCGCCAATTCCCAATACCATTTCCTGCTGCAGGCGCATTTCCCTGTCGCCGCCGTATAACTGGTGTGTTATTGCACGATCCGCTTCGGAATTATCAGGCATGTTGGTGTCGAGCAGGTACAAAGTGATGTGTCCAGCCTTGGCCGTCCACACACGGACCTTGAGAATACGGTTGGGAAATTCCAGGTCCAGCGTCAGGTGCTGCCCGGATTCGGTCAGGGTGGGCACCACAGGCAGGTCGTGCGGATGCGAGCGTGTATAACTGACCTGCTGCTGGCCGTGGCCATCGATGGTCTGGGTAAAGTAACCCATCTGGTAGAGCAGTCCGATAGCGACGAAGGGCAAACCAACGTCACTGGCGGCTTTGCAGTGATCCGCGGCCAGAATACCGAGACCGCCGGAATAAATCGGAAAGCTTTCGTGAAAACCAAACTCCAGGCAGAAATAGGCGATCAGGTCCTCGTGCGGGTCGAATAATTCTGTCAACTCTGGGCGGCCGCGGTGCTTCCGGTAGGCATCATAGGCGGCGATAATACTCCCGTAATCTTCCATATAGGCGCGGTCTTCGACGGCGTTGTTCAGTCGATGTTGCGACACACGCCGCAAAAAGGCTTTGGGATTGTGACCACAGGACTCCCATAATTCCCGATCCAGTCGGTGGAACAGAGATCGAATGGAGCGATCCCAGCTATACATCAGGTCGTTGGCCATCTCCTGCAGACGCTCCAGTTCTGCAGGAATACGGGGTTGGACTTCCAGTGGAAATACGGAGCCGGGCATGGTTGTTAACTACCTCTTTAATCAGTCGCGGAGCGGTACAACTCCAGATACTTTTCGGCACTCATCTGCCAGGAAAAATCCATGGACATTGCCCGTTGTTGTAGGTGTTGCCAATTGCTAGCATCATGCCACAATTCGATGGCGCGTCGCACGGTCTCCAACAGGTCGGCGGAAGTGGGTTTTTGAAAAACGAAGCCGGTGGCTTTCTGTGCCTTCAGGTTGTGTTCATTGGCGTCCACCACGGTATCCGCCAGCCCCCCGACTGAGCGCACTACGGGCAAGGTGCCGTAACACAGGCTGTACAGCTGATTGAGCCCGCAGGGCTCAAACACCGATGGCATCAGGAAGATATCTGCGGCGGCCTCGATTCGATGCGCCAGCCCCTCATTATAGGCGAGCGCCACTGCCATCGATTCTGGATGTTCCGAGGCAAGTGCGTGCAGGCGCAGTTCGTAGTCGGGTTCGCCTTTGCCCAGGATCACCACTTGGGCCGGGCTGGCGATAATGTCCTCAAGCACAGGCAGCAACAGTTCCAGGCCCTTTTGCGCGGCCAGCCGGCCCACAAAGCCGAGAAGCGGTTGGTCTGCGTGTTCTGGTAGACCCAACTCGTGCTGCAATGCAGATTTGTTTTGGGCTTTTATAGGCAGCGAACTAGCGTCGTAACGGTGTGTCAGAAAATCATCTTTGGCAGGGTCCCAGATATCGGTATCGATACCATTGAGAATCCCGACCAGCCGGTCCCGCCGCTGGCTCAATAGGCCTTCAAGCCCCATACCTCCGGGCGAGCTGCAGATTTCCCGGGCATAGGTTGGGCTAACCGTGGTAATACTATCCGCGAAGACCAGCCCTGCTTTTATGAAACTGCACTGATTGTAAAACTCCATCCCCTGTTCCTGCCAGAGTAATTCGGGCAGTCCCAGGCGCACAAACGTGGCCCGATCGAAGATGCCCATGTGGGCGAGGTTGTGAATGGTGAACACGGTGCGCGGACGCACTTCCGCCTGATGCGTCAGGGCGATTGCGGGGCCGGTATGCCAATCGTTGCAATGCAGAATGTCGGGGCGCCACCCGAGCGCAGTGTCCTGTGTGCTGATGGCAGTAGCAACTCGGGATAACAGCAAAAAGCGGTCGGCGTTATCGGGCCACTCGTTGCCGTTGGCGTCCAGGTAGGGATTGCCGCCACGCGAGGAAAATAGTGGGTGGTCGATCAGCCAGGTCACCAGCCGGGTCCCTGGCAGTTGACATTCAAGAATCCTGGTGGCCTTCCCTTCCACGTCGAGTTCCGCCACGACCGAGACAGTGTCCCGCTGGCTTTTCAGGACGTCGGCATAACCTGGCAGGAGCAGCCGCACATCCATACCCTTCTGTCTGAGCACCTCTGGCAGGCTGCCCGCTACGTCGGCTAACCCTCCAGTCTTGATCAGTGGAAAAGCCTCGCTGGCGACGAAGAGTAGTTTCTCCATGGGCATTATTCTTCCGGAAGCAAACGCAGAATCAACCCACCCAGCGGCGGCAGTGTCAGCGCCAGGGATTCAGGTCGGCCCATAAATGGCAGTGATTCACTGTGTATTGCCAGCGCATTGCCGGCGTCGCTGCCACCGTAAAACCGGGAGTCAGAATTGAATACTTCTCCATAGCGCCCGTGACAGGGTACACCAATTCGGTAACCCTGACGCACCACCGGTGTGAAGTTCAGCACGACTAACAAAAAGTCTTCACCGTCGCGCCGCAGGTAACTCAGAACCGACTGGGTGGAGTCATGGCAGTCAATCCATTCAAAACCACAGGATTCATAACCGTTGCGATAGAGGCTGGACTCATTGCGATACAGGCGGTTTAAATCACTCACTATCACCTGTACTCCGCGGTTGAGCGGTTGCTGAACCAGTTCCCAGGAAAGCTGCTCGTGATGACGCCATTCACCAGGTTCACCGAGTTCGCTGCCCATAAACAACAGCTTCGCTCCCGGGTAGGTGAACATATAGGTGTATAACAGGCGCAGGTTGGCAAACTGCTGCCACTCGTCCCCCGGCATCTTCGCCAGCATTGACAGCTTGCCATGAACCACTTCATCGTGGGAAAAGGGCAGCAGGAAATTTTCCGAGAAGGCGTACATCAACCCGAAAGTCAGCTGATCCTGATGATACTGCCTGTGAATGGATTCCTGGCCCAGGTAATTGAGCGTGTCGTGCATCCAGCCCATATTCCATTTCATGGAAAAGCCAAGCCCTCCCACCCAGGTCGGACGCGTGACCTGGGGCCAGGCGGTGGATTCTTCGGCGATGGTCAGTGTGCCTGGGTGACTACCGAGCGTCAGGGTGTTCAGTTCCCGCAGGAATTCGATTGCCTCCAGGTTTTCGCGGCCACCGTGGCGGTTGGGTTCCCATTCCCCGGCTTCGCGCGAGTAATCGAGGTACAACATGGAGGCCACCGCATCAACGCGTAACCCGTCGAGATGGAACTCCTCCAGCCAGTAGTTGGCGCTGGCCAGCAAAAAGTTTTTCACCTCGTTGCGGCCAAAATTAAAGATCAGAGTGCCCCAGTCCGCGTGTTCACCCTTGCGCGGATCCGCATGCTCATACAGTGCGGTACCGTCGAATTGCGCCAGTGCGTGAGCGTCCCGAGGAAAATGTGCAGGCACCCAGTCGAGTATCACTCCGATATTCCGTTCGTGCAGTAAATTGACCAGGTAGCGAAAGTCGTCGGGGCTGCCCCAGCGCCGCGAGGGGGCGAAGTAGCCGGTGGCCTGATAGCCCCAGGAATCATCTAGTGGATGCTCCGTGATCGGCAACAGTTCGACGTGGGTAAACCCCAGTTGCGACAGGTAGTCGGCAAGCTGTGGCGCTATATCCCTGAAATTTAAAAAGTTGCCATCGCTGTCCCGTCGCCAGGAACCGGCATGCAGTTCGTAGATCGAGATCGGGGCGTGTTGCCAGTCCCAATCCTTGCGCTGCTCCAGCCAAGCCCCATCATTCCAGTGAAACTGCGAGGGAGCACAGACGATGGTTGCCGTGGCGGGCCGCATTTCGAACGCATTGCCGTAAGGGTCGGCTTTTAGATGCAGGCGACCGCCGGCATCGCAAAGTTCGAATTTGTATTTATCTCCCGCCTTCACACCTGGAATGAACAGCTCCCACACGCCGCTGGGGCCGCGTGAGCGCATAGGGTGGCGCAGGCCATGCCAGTGATTGAAGTCACCAACCATGCTAACTCGCACTGCATTCGGTGCCCAGGTGGCGAACCGCACCCCGGAAACGCCCTCATGGGTGCAACAATGTGCCCCCAGTACCCGGTAAATATGTTGGTGTTTGCCCTCTGAGAACAAGTGTAGATCGAGATCGCCCAGTGTGGGTCCGAAGCGGTAGGGATCCTCCTCCTGCTGCCAGTCGCCCGGGTCTGAACGCCAGCGCAACTGGTATTGTGGCATCTTGCTACTGCTCAACTCGCAGGTAAAAAAGTCCATGTCCGGCAGTCGTGCCATGGGTCGGTATTTCCCGTCGATCACCAGTTCTGCCTCAGCGGCGCCAGGTAGCAGTGCCCGAACCTGCCACTTCTTGCCGACCCGATGGCAACCGAGGACCGAGAAGGGATCGTGGTGGCGCCCGGCGAGTACGCGGTCTATGCTTTCCTGCAGGGATTGTCGTGTCGACATGGGGTTCAGCTATACTCTACTGATCTAAATCAATCACAATGACAGGAAAATTTCGCACTTATTCGTCATAATGTAGTCTATCTAATGGTAATGAAAAAAATGCACGCTAACCAGCACACAGATCATTGAATTATTTATGAGCAAACCCGATTCAGCGCGATACGTCAGCCGCCTAACCCGTGATACGCTTGCGCTGGTAATGGCGGGGGGGCGCGGCTCGCGGCTGCAGGAACTCACCCAGTGGCGCGCAAAACCCGCCGTACCTTTCGGGGGGAAGTTCCGGATCATCGACTTTCCTCTGTCCAACTGTGTTAACTCTGGTATCCGCAAGGTGGGTATTCTTACCCAGTATAAGGCACATAGCCTGATTAAACACATTCAGCGCGGGTGGGGGTTTATGCGTGGCGAATTCGACGAGTTCGTAGAGCTATTACCTGCACAGCAGCGAGTTGAGACTTCATGGTATGCGGGAACGGCTGATGCCATCTATCAGAACATCGATATTATTCGCACGCATAACCCCAAGTTTGTACTGATTCTGGCTGGAGACCATGTTTACAAAATGGACTACGGGACCATGCTGGCCGCACATTTTGAAGCGGATGCTGAGATAACCGTGGGCTGTATCGAAATTCCGCTCGAGCAAGCCGGGGGCTTTGGCGTGATGGCAGTGGACCGGGATTACCGTATCGAGGATTTCAAGGAGAAGCCAGTGCAGCCCACACCCATACCGGGTAGAGAAGACCGGGTCATGGCCTCCATGGGTATTTACGTATTCCGCACCGAGGTGCTGATTGAGGAATTACTGCGAGATGCCGCCAACCCGGAATCCGGACACGATTTTGGCGGGGACATCATTCCGGATGTGATCCACCGGAGGCGTGTCACCGCTTTTCCCTTTAACGAAGATCCCCTCGGCCGCAGTGCCTACTGGCGCGACGTCGGCACGGTGGACGCCTTCTGGGAGGCAAACCTAGAGTTGATCGGGGTCAGCCCCATACTCAATCTCTACGATCGGGAGTGGCCCATCTGGACCCACCAGGATCAAGTACCGCCGGCCAAATTTGTGTTCGACGATGACGGCAGGCGAGGTCGTGCGGTGGACTCCATGGTCGCCGGAGGGTGTATCGTCTCGGGTTCGGAGGTCAGGCGATCATTGTTGTTCAGCAATGTGACGGTCCACTCCTTCTCCGAGATCGAGGATGCAGTGGTATTCCCGGAGGTTGAGATCGGACGGCACTGTGTGATCAAAAAAGCAATTATCGACCGAGGTTGTATCCTGCCGGCTGGAACTCGCATCGGTGTGGACCCGAAAGAGGATGCGGCGCGCTTCCATATCTCCGACAACGGCGTGGTGCTGGTAAGTCCGGAAATGCTAGGGCAGAGGCTGCACTCTGCCCGTTGATACGCGCATGAGCGTGGTGCTGTTGTGGCACATGCACCAGCCCGATTACCGAGACCTGCGTTCCGGCGCCATACATCTGCCGTGGACCTACTTACATGCCATCAAGGACTATGTCGATATGGCGGCACACCTGGAGGCTGTGCCGCAGGCCCGCGCAGTGGTCAATTTTGTGCCGATACTACTGGAACAGTTAGAAGATTACATTGAGCAGATCCGCTGCTACCTGCAGGGGCAAGGTAGCATTCGCGATCATGTATTGGCCGCACTGGCCGAACCGGCCCTGCCCGGTAACGAACAGGAACGGTTGCACCTGGTGCAGGACTGCCTGCGCGCAAACAGGGAGCGTATGATCGAGCGCTTTGAGCCCTACAAGAGACTGGCGGTGATGGCGGAGTGGTATGAAAACCACCCTGCCAGCCTGCTCTACGCCTCCAATCAGTTTCTGGCTGATCTACTGGTCTGGTATCACCTGAGCTGGATAGCGGAGTCCGTGAGGCTTAGCGACACTCGCATTATCGGGCTGCAGGACAAGGCTTTCGGTTTTACTCTGCACGACCGCCGTGATCTACTACATATCATTCTGGAACAACTGGAATCGGTGGTACCGCGCTATCGAAGACTGGCCGAACGGGGGCAGGTGGAGTTGTCTATGAGCCCCTATGCACACCCCATTACGCCGTTGCTATTGGATATAGCGTCGGCCCGGGAGTCTATGCCCGAGGTGCACTTACCGGTGATCAGCCAATACCCGGGTGGTGAAGCGCGCTCGCAGTGGCACTTGCAGAAAGGGCTTGAAACCTTTGAGCGGGTGTTTGGCAGGCGTCCCGCGGGTATTTGGCCTTCGGAGGGCGGTGTCAGTCAGCGGGCGCTCAAACAGTTTGCCGACAACGGTTTTTGCTGGGTGGCTAGTGGTGGCAATGTGCTGGCGAACAGTCACGATGGACACAGTAAGCCCTGTAGTCACCGCGTCTACCGGTTCGGAGATGTACCCATCGATTGCTTTTTCCGGGATGACGGCCTATCTGACTTGATAGGCTTCACCTACTCGGATTGGCGTGCCGAGGACGCCGTTGCCAATCTGATCGGGCACATGGAAAACATCGCCGAAGTCTGCCCTGATCGCGACGACTGCCTCATTACTATCATCCTTGATGGAGAGAATGCCTGGGAGTACTACCCGGAAAACGGATATCATTTTCTGCAACAGTTTTACACACAGATGGCCGAACACCCAACCCTGAAATTATCAACATTCGAGCAGTTTAGGGCGGAGAAATCGCCGCAGCCAGCGCAGGAGGAAAAGCTTGTAGCCGGAAGCTGGGTCTACGGCACATTTTCCACCTGGATAGGTGACCCTGACAAGAACCGCGCTTGGGAGATTCTAGCAGAGGCGAAGCTGGCCTTTGATGATCAACTTGCCTGCGGCGCTCTGTTACCCGAGGTGATCGCTGCGGCGGAAAAGCAACTGGCCATTTGCGAGGGCTCGGACTGGTTCTGGTGGCTCGGCGATTACAACCCGGCTTCGACTGTAAGCCAGTTCGACCAACTCTATCGCATGCACCTTGCCAATCTCTATCTGTTACTCGGAGTGGAAGCGCCGCCCTACCTGTCCGAGGTCATATCGCGCGGTAGCGGCAAGCCTTCCCATGGCGGCGTAATGCGATACCACAGCGAGTCAGGTGGTTAGCGGTGGCCGATAATACGCTGCTGAATCGGCGCCGCGCAGGGGTACTACTACATCCCAGTAGCCTGCCGGGCGCGGGCTATTGCGGTATCTTTGGCGCAGAAGCGCGTAATTTCGTGGATTTGATCGTTGCAGCGCAACTGCAAGTCTGGCAGGTATTACCCCTGGGGCCCACCCATACAGATTTATGTCCTTACCAGTCGTATTCAGTGCATGCAGGTAATCCGGATTTCATCGACCTACACTGGCTGGCTGCACAGGGCTGGGTATCCCGCTCACGGGTCGATGCGGGCCATGTGTCTGCAGAGGAAAAGCGTCTCGTATTGGATGAGGCCAGCCGGGCCTTTTTCTTGGAAAAAGAGGCCGGGATGAATTTGTCTATGGTCAGCGCCTATGAGCGCTTCTTGGAGCGCTCGGCTTTTTGGCTGGAGGATTATGTGCGCTTCCAGGCCTTCCGCGATGCCCAGGGTCACCTTCCCTGGACCTCTTGGCCGGCGGCCCTGAGGAATTGTGATTCGATTGCCAGTAACCGTTACGCCGCGGAACTGGCTGGTCAAATCGACGAACAGCGCTTTCGACAATTTGTTTTCCACTGCCAGTGGGAGGAGCTGCGTCAGTACGCCAATGAGCGTGGTGTGCTGATGTTTGGAGATATGCCCATTTACGTTCACCACGATAGCGCTGATGTCTGGAGTCACCAGTCACAGTTTGATCTCGACCAAGATGGGGTGCCGGTGACCGTGACTGGAGTCCCGCCGGACTACTTCTCTACCGAGGGACAGTTGTGGGGCAATCCACAATATAACTGGCACCTAATGCAGGAAGATGGGTTCCAGTGGTGGCTGCAGCGATTCGCATCAGCGGCAGCCCAGTTTGACATACTCAGGATCGATCATTTTCGCGCCCTGGAGGCTTACTGGGAAATACCCGCCCGGGCCTCTTCCGCTCGAGAAGGCCGCTGGGTGTCGGCGCCGGGCAGAGCAATGTTGACCGCCGTGCGTGAGCGTTTTCCCAGTCTGTGCCTGGTGGCGGAAAATCTCGGCACTATCAGTCAGGAAGTGGAAGCGCTGCGTGCAGATTTCGCACTGCCGGGCATGGTGGTATTACAGTTTGCGTTCGATGGAAATTTAGAGAATCCCTATCTTAACCATAGGCATTCACCGATCGATATTGTCTATACCGGCACACACGACAATGACACTACGCTGGGTTGGTTCGAGAGCCTGTCCGATGAGTTGCGAGCGAAGGTTTACAGCTATTATAATTATCCCGAACAGGCAATGCCCTGGCTATTGATCGAGCAGGCCTTCGCGTCGCCGTGTGCCACAGCAATCATCCCCTGGCAAGATTTTCTAGCACTTGATGGTACACACCGAATGAATACACCCGGCACGAGAGAAGGGAACTGGCAGTGGCGATTTACCTGGGAGCAGGCCCCGCCGGGTATCGCTGTTCGCATCCGCGAGCTATTGGAGCAGTATGACCGCACGGGTTCAACGGTGTGCAGCTGTGAGGGACAACAAGTGGAATGTCACACTCAAACATCGGGCTGATTGATTGGCCTTGCGGGCATTGGGCAGAGCCTGGTCCTCAAAATAAGCCGCCACGTAATCTCTGTATCAGTTTACAATGATACCCTGGCAGGGGTGGAGGCGTTTGTGGAACGCGTCAGTGTAATCTTTAAGCGATCGTTTAGGCGGGATCGTTAGTGTAGGCCCAAGAACGCGAACTCAATGCAGGTCGCAAAAATGTGAGTGCGTGAAGGATCCAAATGAGAAAAAAACCATCCTTTGGTCATACATAGAGTTCGCGGGGTTTTAGTCGTCAAATTTTTGAGCATTTATCGGAAGTGTTAATCTAAACGCAGTTATTCGATGCTCAGATGTGACTGAAATACTTCCGCCATGTAAGTCGACAATGGATTTTGAAATCGCCAGGCCAAGGCCGGTACCGGGGCGTTGCCGTGAAAGGCCTGCACGATAAAAACGGTCGAACAATTTCGCAATATGTTCGGCGGGTATCTCTTTACCGAAATTTTCAATGACTATACTGACCTCTTTATCATCGCTACCAAGCCGGACAACGATAGACGAACTGGATTCTGAATAGCGGATGGCGTTCGTAAGTAGATTGGTAAGTGCGCGGCGCAGCAACTCTTTATCGCCTGCAATTATCGGGCACGTACCATTGAATACAAGTTCCAGATAGCGAAGCTCTGCCCACGCGCTCAGATAATCAAATAAATCGGCCAGCTCGGCACCGAGGTCGATAGCCTCAAAACGTGGTTTCAGTATGCCGTTATCGGCCTGCGCAAGCCACAGCATGTCGTTTATCATTCTGGCCATGCGCTCAAACTCTTCCAGGTCGGAATACAGTATCTCTCGATATTCCTCTGGCTCGCGCGCCTTGCTCAGGGTTACCTGTGTTTGTGTGATCAGGTTCGTAATGGGTGTGCGAAGTTCATGAGCGATATTTGCCGAGAAATTTGAAAGTCGCTGGAACGCATCATCCATGCCTGCTAGCATATTGTTGAAGGATGTGACTAGACCGAGAAGATCGGAGGGTACACTTTCGGTATCCAATCGCAGGTTCAGCTTCTCTGTGGTGATGTTTTCTATTTTCGCACTGATCCTGTGTAGTGGTTGATGCGCAAATTTTGCTGCCAGCCAGGCTGATAGCAGGATAATCAGGCTGGAACAGCCGAGAATGGTCCAGAGCTTGGTGCGGAATTGTTGCATGAATTTCAAATGAAAATTCATTGAAGTGGCAACAACGATGGTCATGGTATCCGTTTCTTTAGAAGCCTGAATATCTACCTGCCGAATCACCCCGCGATAACTACTAGTGCCCTCTGTCTAATGGTACAAATTATCCTTTCTGGCCATTTCAACAGGTGCGGTGTTGCTGAGCAGTTCAGAAAAATCCGGACCTCCTATAGAAAAGAGCTTTTCCCCATTACTGTTGAAAACTGCGTAGTACATCCCGTGGTGCCCGGAAACAGCACCTCTAAGGTGTTCATGCAACGCATCGCCGTAGTTTTTCTCAGTTGTTCCTTGCAGCGCGCGCTCAACGGAAGCTGAAACAACGTGAAGCTCATCAGCGGCCTGTTCGTCGAAATGTTGGCTGAGGGAACTTTGCACGACCAGCCCCAGCATCAGTACACAGGACAGAAAAGTGGCGCCAACGAAGGAAGTTACTCGGGCGGCAATCGTCATCTGACTCCACCGCCATGTTTTAAGCGCCATTCATAATGTCCAGCTGATAGCCCATACCTTGCACCGTATGAATCAGTTTGGGCAAATAAGGTTCGTCTATATTGATCCTGAGTCGACGAATAGCAACATCGATAATTTTAGTATCGCTGTCGAAGTTCATATCCCACACCTGTGAGGCGATGAGCGATCGCGGCAAGACTTCACCCTGTCGCCTCACGAATAGTTCCAACAAGGAAAACTCACGATTGGTAAGGTTGACCCGCCTGCGTCGAGTATCCAGTGCAAGGTCAGCTATCTCCGGCGCTCCCCCATGGCTGACGTGAGAGCTCGCCGCAACAGAGTACGAATCTTGGCCAACAATTCTGCGAATGCAAATGGCTTAGTCAGATAATCATCCGCGCCCAGTTCCAATCCTTTCACCTTGTCGTCCATGCTATCTCGTGCCGTTAGGAACAGGATAGGGGACGCGTCGTTTGCTTCCCTGAGTGACTTGATGATCCGCCAGCCGTCAACATCGGGCAGTATCACGTCGAGAATAACCAGGTCAAAGGACTCCGTCATTGCAAGATGATGGCCATCCAGACCGTTGCGAGCCAGATCCACTAGAAATCCAGTCTCGGTCAGTCCTTTGTGGAGGTAATCGCCCATCTTTCTCTCATCTTCAATAACCAGAAGCCGAATAATGAATCTCCCAACGCTGAAATTTCTAAGCGACGCCTGCGAGAGCACGCGGGCCGAATTGAGTTGAATCATTTCCAGACTAGACCTGAGCTCCTGTCGAAAATATTACAATGAGATTATATTTATGTAATGTAATGTTTTCTGTCATCACAACGAAAGCCTTCAAGGCGGGATTTATGCTCTGCCTGTTGCTTTCTATTACAGTGTTTTATTGTCTTTCTCTTTGTCTTTGACCGCATTGGTACCGTTGATCTCACTGTCTCGAAGTCGGCGATAACTACACTGTGACTTGGGTATAGGGGGCGCCTGATAGTGCAGTGTACGCAGGCTCGAGTGGATTGAATTATTTCCCGTGTCGATAGCACTGCTCTCAAGTAGAGGAGAGTTACGTACTCAGTCTTATCGCTAATGTAGCTGTGACACATCACGGCTAAGAATTTGATGACAACATTGTCATTCTTCGGCAACCCGATTGACATGATCTCGTTGCTAACTTGTGTCATTCATCTCCTATGTGGCCGTTCTTCGGGTTTATATCTGCCGCAGCTTGGTTGGGAAGTTGATGTAGTTCGGGAAAGAGCAGCCAGATCCTATCCGCATTATGCAGGCCAAAGGAAGGGTTCGAATAATGAATGTGGGGGTTAAATGAAATACGCGCGAAATAAGATTTCAATAAGTATTGCAGGCGCTATCGCCGTCTTGCTGCCGCTCTCTGTTTCTGCTGATGCATCCTATGATGCACTCAAAGCACAGGTCGAAGTGCTGCAGAAGCAGCTTGAGAAGGTGCAAGAGCAATTAGAGGCACAGGAAGAGCGCTCCGTAACTAAAAATGAGGTGAAAGTACTCGAAAAGGAAATTGTGAAGGCTTCTGAATGGCAGACACCCAATACCCTGATTCACATGGCAGGTTACGGGGATGTGGGTTACGAGAAATCGTATGGTGATGACGACGACGGTAGCTTTAGAATGGGTAACTTTGCCCCAATATTTCATTTTCAATACCGCGATCTTGTAATGCTCGAAGCTGAATTGGAAATTACCGTTGAGGATGATGGCGAGACCAATACTGAGCTTGAGTACATGAGTATCGATTTCTTTTTGAACGACTATATGGCGCTTGTTGGAGGTAAGTTTCTTAGCCCGATTGGCCAGTTCCGACAGAATCTGCATCCTTCCTGGATCAATAAAATGGCCTCCGCACCCCCGGGGTTCGGACACGACGGTGCCGCTCCGGTCTCCGACATCGGATTTCAATTGCGAGGCGGTCTGCCTGCTTTCGGCAACGTCAGGACCAACTATGCCATCTTCGTTAGCAACGGCCCGACGCTGGAGTTTGAAGACGGAGCCCTGGAAGGCATAGACGCCGAGGGATTCAACAAAGATGCGGATGGGGACAAAGTGGTTGGCGGCCGATTTGCCATCCTGCCAGTACCAAGTTTGGAGATAGGTCTGTCCGGTGCAACTGGTAAGACCGCGGTTAACAAGGATGATGGAGACTCAATCGATATCAAGGAGGAAGGGAACCGAGACTATGACGTGTATGGCGCAGATTTCAGCTATGACCTGAGATCACTGGAGACACAGTGGTTGCAAGGACTGGGGTTGCGAGGGGAGTACGTCAAATCCAAGGTAGGGTCCACTGATAAGGGCGAGGCCGCTTCAGCCGGAGCAAAATGGACGACGTGGTATACACAGGCTGCATATCGTATTCCATCAACACAGTTTGAGACGGTTATTCGATACACCGATTTTAATTCGGCTATTGATAGTGGTGATCAGAAACAATGGGCGCTAGGGGTGAATTATCTCTTTTCCAATAGCTTCATCGGCAAGGTGAATTACGAATGGAACGATGGTATCGAACCCAATTCGTCCGCAGACAGTAACCGCTTTCTGTTTCAGCTGGCCTATGGTTTCTAGGGAAATTTGATATGATAAACCTGATTCGAGAAATTCCGAAACTACTTGTAGCTTCAGTTTTAGTCGTGTTTACAGCGGGAATACAGTCTTTCTCTGCTCAAGCATTTGACTACCCTGAGCCTGGTAATTCCGCGCTTGGAGCACAGCAGTGGGCAGATAACTGCGCCAGATGTCACAACCTGCGAGGCCCAAATGATTTGCGAGATGACCAGTGGATAACCACGATGTTTCACATGCGACTGCGCGCCGGTCTTACCGGTGAAGAAACGAGAAACATTCTCACGTTTTTACAAAATTCCAATGGTATCTTGACTGGCGAATCCATTGTCGAGGTGTCGACGTCGACGCCTTCTGTAGGTGACGGCAGTAGCCTTACTGGTAAAGCTATCTATGATCAAACCTGTGTAGCTTGCCACGGTGCAAACGGTAAAGGAGCGATACCCGGCGTGCCGGATCTAACAAAAAGCGACGGACGTATGTCTCAGTCGGATGATGTGCTTCTCGTTAACATTGTGAGGGGGCTCCAGAGTCCGGGTTCTACAATGGCTATGCCGCCTAAAGGCGGAAACGCTGACCTTTCCGAAAATGATCTGCGAGCCGTTATCGGATACTTGCGTTCAAGTTTTGGAGAATGAAACACATCGCGGCTCTGATTTTTTTGATGTAGTAGAGAGGAATTAGTGGAGATTTCCTCGTGCTTCACGGACCGCCAGAGCCGTTCTACAAACACGGTGTCTCGCCAAGTTCCTTTGCTGTGCATGCTAATCTGGATGTCATTCTCCTTAAGTAAGCCCGTGAAGGCCGCACTGGTGATCTGACTGCGCTTAGTCTGTGTTGAAGGTGTCAGGCTTGCTGAAGTACTCCATCGGTTCCTCTATAACCTCCAAGCAGAAGTGCATATCCATGGTGGTCGCCCAGCGACGGCGCACATAGCATTGAGCCAGGGTTCAATCCCCTGCAGGGCGGTATCGACGATGTCCCGGATATTGCGGATCCAAAGGTCCTTGGGGGTGCGGCTCTTCAGGTCGATGTGGCTGAACATGGAGGCCTGTGGATTAATTTCTCCGTGCACTGGCAGCCCTCATTCTGATTGTTGAGCCATTGTGCTCTATGTCGAGTGTTTTCAACACGCTGCCAGGCCTGTCGCCCTCGAGAATTCACTTTCAATCGTTGAGTACGAGTCATGCTTCTTCAGTGACATTCCGCTTCATTCGGGAACGGAAAATACTCACAGTGAAAAATAGGATTATCGCTGCCTGTGCCAGTACCCCTTGCCAAGTGGATTTAACACCAATCCAGTTGACCTCAAAACTTACCGGTAAAGGAGATATACTGATGACAGCGGCTTCCTGTAACGCCGACACGGCTTTGCCCATCATTACGAATGAAAGCGCCAGTAACAGGTAGGTAGTTGTCGCGAAGAATTTCGCTATCGGAAGCTTGATGGAATATCGCATCAGTATCCATCCCAGTATGGCCAATATAACTGCACCTAGTACGAATCCTCCTGCAACCGTCCAATATTGGCTGTTGGCCGCCTGTGTCAGCAAGGATTGATAGAATAACACGGTCTCAAATACCTCCCGGTAAACGGCTATAAATGCAAGTCCTGCCAGCCCCCAAAGTGTGCCGGTTTGCAAGCGTGTTTCGATGTGCTGCCTGATGTAGGTCTGCCACTGCGTAGCATGCGTTTTGCTGTGCATCCATATACCGACGTAGAAAAGCACAAGCGCTGCCAGCAGTGCCGCAACACCCTCCATTATCTCGCGACTGGCACCACTGATGCTGATAAGCGACTGGGCAGCCGCCCAGGTCGCTCCGCCTGCAATCAAAGCGGTTACCCACCCGAGGTGAACGTACTTCAACGCGTCTTTCCGCTGGGTTCGTAACAAAACCGTAACCAGAGCAATCACGACCAACAGGGCCTCCAGTCCTTCTCGTAGCAAAATCACCAAACTGGCCGAGAACAGCGTTCCGTTGGAAAGGTTGGATGCAGCCATGAGTCGTTCAGCCTCCTCAAGTTTCAGCAAAGTTGCGTCCATTAAACTGCGTAGTTCATTATCATTGTCTGGACGACCGAGCACCTGGCGGAGCTCCATCAGTGAAACTTCGATATTTTTGCGCAGCACCTTGTCTCGAGTATCCAAAGAATCTTCAACCAGTTCAAATCCGTCCAGGTAGGCACTCACTGAGAGATCACTCGCTTCGTTGTACTCGCCTCGTTGGTGAGCGTCAAAAGCGGAAAGCAAAAGTTTTCGGGTCACTGAAAGTGGATGGACTCGTTCAGCAAATAACCGTGCTGGAGTGGCACGTAGCCAATCGACGTCGCTGTTTTTAATCCCAGGCAATTCATCGCGCAATTGCGAAGGACTGTGATTCACCATTTGCCGCACAGATACCTGTGGTTCACGTGCGGGCCGAACTTCCAGGGCTGACTCAAAGGCGAGACTGCCTGTATAGAATGCCAAAGACCACCGCTCCAGCTCTGTTAGCTGATTGAAGGCCGACATCGCTGTCGAATCAATCCCGTTGGAAATAGCATCAAACAATCCCAGTATTGATCGATTTTCAGCGCGTTCTCTGTTGGTAAAATTGGTCGGTGCTGGACCCAGTTGTGCAGCTAGAGGGCCATCACCCTGGCCATTTGCTCCATGGCAACCTGCGCATTGGCTCTGGAATATCTGTTGGGTTCTATCAACCGGTAATAAACGCTCCGGGAGTCGCGAGTTCGGCATTAGCGCTAGTAAAGATCGGCGAAGGTCGGTACTTACCTGCCGCACTATGGTGCGGTCCTGCTTATCTTGAATAGCTTTTTTCAATGCCTCAGCCTGTTTTTCGAGGGATTGGAGTTCGATGAATGTGTCTGCAAGAGCTCCGGTTTTTGCAACAATGAGATTTGAAAACTCAATCATCTCCTGATATTCGTCGGCGTCTATCACCTGACCGCGGTCCACCGCTGAAACATAATCGATACTGACATACTCGACCAACTGGGCGATTTGTCGAAGTTGTGGCTGGTCCTTGACCTCTGATGTAAATGCACCTGTGCTGAAGAGGGTGGTTACGGTCAGCAATAGCCCGAATAGGAGGTGTTTGCCAGTGAGATTCTGGTCACTCGCTAAAAGTACCCGTTGAACTCGCATATTAGAAATCTCGAATGTGTGTGTAGGAAATAATATTCATTCTCAACAGTAGAGCCTTTCGCCGATACAGAATCAAGGCTGTGCTATGCCCGTGGTTCACAAAAATATTCAGTTCCACGCGCGATAGTTTACCCCTTTGATTTTACCCTAGATGCGAAATATTCTCATCATGTATTGTGAGTAATAACAATTATCATTAAGATATAGGTGTCGTCGGCTGTGAACGTATTGAACCAGATCGAAAACGCTTGCATCAATTGCTGCAAATGAGGGAAATCCATGCAAAGGAAACTTTTGGTAGTCGCAATGGCGAGCATTCTGGGAAATAGTATCGCTTTCGCCAACAACCAGCAGATTGAGGAAGTGATGATCGTAGGCTCGACCGAGGATGCGCGTGTGCTAGCCGGGTCCGGTTCAGTGATCGATAGCGAGCAGATGATGATTGAGGCGACCGGTGATATAAACCAGTTGCTGAAAACAGTACCTGGTGTGTACATCATGGAAGAGGATGGCTATGGCCTGCGTCCCAATATTGGTATTCGCGGCGCAACCTCGGAACGCTCCGCCCGTATAACGCTGATGGAGGACGGGGTGTTAATCGCACCCGCTCCTTACTCGAATCCCGAGGCCTATTACTTTCCCACCACCTTGCGGATGAACTCAATCGAGATACTCAAGGGAGCACCGCTGCTGCGCTATGGGCCGCAAACCACTGGCGGCGTGATCAACCTGGTATCCACGCCGATTCCCGACGAAAATACCGGCCAATTTGACCTGTCCTATGGCCAGAATAATGAGATGGACATGCTGGCCAGCTATGGTTTGCGCAGTGGTGATTTTGGCGCGCTGGTGGAAACCGCCCAGCGCCGCAGTGACGGCTTCAAGGATATCGACCGCTCCAGCGCCAATACCGGCTTCGACATCGAGGATTACCTGGTGAAGCTGGGGTGGCAGGGCGAGCGGCAGAGTCTCCTTTTGAAGGCCCAGCATTCCAGGGAAAATTCTGATCAAACTTACTTGGGCCTGACCGATCAAGATTTTGATCGCGACGCCGACCGGCTCTACGGCCTGTCGCAAATCGACAAGATGGAAAACGACCACGAGGGTTACAACCTTACCTATCGTCTTGCCCTGACCGAGAAGGTGAGCATGACCGCCACTGGCTATTACAACAGTTTTTCCCGTGACTGGTTCAAGCTGGATGGGGGCGGAGCACTGGTCACGGCTGCCAATGAGGGAGATGCATATGCCGAAGGCGTGCTGGATGGTAATGAGGATATCGAGGGGCTGCGCTACAAACATAACGACCGTCAATACGATTCCTTTGGGCTCGACCTCAATTTTGATGTTGACCTGGGTGCACACCAGTTGTCACTGGGTGTGCGGCCCCACGAAGACAAGATGGATCGATTCCAGCCTATCGATTTTTACGACCAAATCAGTGGGGAATTGGTGTATGTGTCTACCAAGCGGCCAGCTGACAGTGACAATCGTAAGGAATCTGCCGAGGCGCTGAGTTATTGGGCAGTGGATAGCTGGCAGGTGTCCGACGCGCTGGCAGTCAACTTGGCCCTGCGTTACGAGGATATCCAGTCGGAGCGAAAGGAATATGCCGACCCGGGTCGCCTTGAATTGAAGAGCACGCGCAGTAACAAGACCGACCAGTGGCTGCCTGGTGCATCATTCACCTATGATCTGACCGACCACTGGCAGGTGCTTGCCGGTATTCACAAGGGATTCTCGCCCTTGGGTGGTGGTGCCAAGGAAAATGAGGACCCGGAGAGCAGCACCAACTGGGAGGCGGGTCTACGCTATCACGGACGCTGGTTCGTGGAGGCAATCGGCTTCTATAGCGATTTTGACGACAAAAGCGAGTACTGCTCCAACGCCAGCCCCTGCAGTAACGGCGAGACATCCGGCTCGTTTAATACCGGCAAGGCAAAGATCGCCGGACTGGAGTTGCAGGTAGGTAGTAGCATGGCATTGGGAAGTTTCACGGTCCCCCTGGAGATGATGTACACCTACACCGATGCCACGATTAGCCAGGACAACGTCGTTACCGGCTTCAATGATGGCGACCGGCTGGCAGCCGTGCCAGATAATACCTTCAGCCTCCGACTGGGGTTGGAATCGAGCAGCGGTTGGAATAACTATGCCATTGCCAAATACACAGATAGCATGTGTGTCCGAGTAGGTTGCAATAATAACGGTGACCCCTATGAGAGTACTGAAGAGGTTTTCGTACTGGATTACATCAGTCGCTATTCGCTGACAGACGCGGCTGTGGTGTACCTGAAAGTGGAAAACGTGATGGATGAGCGAGCCATTGTGGCGCGCCAGCCTGACGGTGCGCGACCCAATAAGCCTCGTACGGCCTCGGTTGGAGTGGAATGGCGCTTTTGATAGCCGTCATGTTGGGTTATATGCGGCAATTGGCGAGCTCACTGGGTGAAACGCTGGCTCGTATGCTGGGGTAGTCCAGCGCAAGCTTCGGCGAAGACCTCGGTCGGCCGGTGATCCGCGGGCTACAGGGCACACGTGTGGGCATCCTCAACAATAGAATGGTCGTCGGCGACGTATCATCGGTGAGCCAAGGCCTCGCCCTCCATCGTCAAGGTGCCGTCTGATAGGTCTAAATATGATGAATCATCAACAGGCTGGTTCAAGCAATCTCGCGTGACTCAATGAAAATTGTCACCGATCAACCTGGGGCGATTCAGTGCCCATGTTCAGAAGCTTCGCCACGTGCGGAAAGTATCTGATATTGGCCAGACGATAGTTCAGGTAGACGTTTGAGAAAGGCCACCATGTTCCAGATTCGCTCATCGTCATGTCCTGGCCCCCAGGCGGGCATGCCTGAAGCTTTGATGCCGTGTTTGATAATCCAGAATTGTCGTTGCAGGGCATCTCGATCTGCGTCGTGATTGCCATGGCCATGGCCATGGCCATGACCTTCTCCGTCCAGTGATAAATTGGGCGGAGAAGGGTATAGCCCCAATGTGAAATCGCTTTGGGTTTTACCGGGCTTCAGATGGCAACCAGCACACATATCATTGTAGTCGGCACCCCCTTTGAGCAGACGGTCGGGTGCGTCCAGATCCCTGGGGACCTGGATATCACTTGCCGCATGTGCGATTGAGCGTTCCCGCAGAGTTTCCAGCACCCAGTAAGTAAGGGAGTTATGCGGAACATCAGCGCCCATTGGGTAGAGCCCAGAGTAAAGAAAGGCCACGCCGCCGAAGATGGCTATGCCAGCAGTAATCAGTAGGCATTTACCACAGGACAAAACGTTTCTTTCTGCCATACAATTTCCTCGTAAATTTGCCTTTGGCGTAATTGCGTTATCTGGCTTGTCTCGGGGCTGTCCAGTGATGGCTATTGAGATCCATCATCATCGGCGTGCCCCTCGCTGTCGTCATCGTCATGGCCTGTATCCTGGGCCTTCTCCTCTCCGTTGGACATCCCCTTCATGCCGGACATCCCCTTCATGCCGGACATCCCCTTCATGCCGGACATTTCCTTCATACCGGACATCCCTTCCATGCCGGACATTTCCTTATTGCACTTCTCCATCATGGCCTGTGTGACGGGATCATTCATATCCATTTTACTTGGGTCCATATCGTTCACGGCCGCGCAATCTGGCTGTTCAGCGTTTTGCATGTGTTCCTTGGGATCATGGGCCTGAGCTGACAGGGCGAACAGTAATGATGAAATTGCGAGGACGCGGGGAAGAGTTTGCTTTTTCATAAGTGTGTTCCTTGAGGATTAATGAGAAGTTGCATTTTCAATAGATGGATTGCTAAAACCAGAACCGCACGCCGGCGACAAACTGTGTATCACTGACTTCCGCGCCGGCAGCACGCCGGTAGTCAGCTGTATCACCGTAGCTATCTGTCCATTCCACGCCGATATACGGCGCAAACTGACGGCTGAACTCATAGCGCAGGCGAAGACCCAGGGATACATCCGACAGGCCGCTACCGATATCATTATTACGGTCATCCTTGCCGTAGAGATTCAGTTCCGCGCGAGGTTGTAATACCAGCCTTTGTGTCAGCAGTAACTCGTACTCAGCTTCTATGCTGAATGCGGTACGGCCACCTTCGCCGAGGTAGGCAGTCATATCCAACTCGAACCAATAGGGCGCCAGGCCTTGTGTACCGACTGCGATCCATTGACGGTCCTTGCCTTCATCGTATTGGTCCAGTCGAAGGCCCAGCTGAGTATCGAAATAAGGGCTAATAGCATGCCCCCAAAGTAACTCGGTCTGGCTCTCTTCCAGCCGGCTGTCAGCTATCTCGCCTTCAGTTTTCACCACGAAACGGTCGAAAGTGGTGCCATACCAGCCTTGTAGGTCAAACAGAGTACTGTCTGAGCCCGCCTGATATTCGAGGCGATCGCCCAGTACTGCCCAAAAGGCGTGTTCGTCGGCCAATTTCAATTGTCTGGGCCCCGCCGGCTGTGCATAGGGGCCTTCGGTGAGTGAGTAGCCACCGGAATAGGCATTCGGGTCACGGGCATCAGCTGGCGCGCTGCCGCCTTGCATTTGCATTTTACCACCCTCCATTTGTGCCAAAACGGAGCCTGTGTTTAATGCGGCAAGAGCAAACAACAAGCCTTGTACGGGTTTCGAGATACGACTGCTCATGACACTATCACCTCGCGGAACATCCCCGCGTCCATATGAAAGAGCAGGTGGCAATGCCAGGCCCAGCGTCCCACATCATGGGGAGTGGTCAGGAAGCTAATACGTTGTGCTGGCTGCACGGGTATGGTGTGTCTTCGCACCTGCAACTCGCCCTGGTCTGTTTCCAGTTCGCTCCACATGCCGTGTAAGTGCATGGGGTGGGTCATCATGGTATCGTTCTGGAGGATGATTCTGACGCGCTCTCCCTGACGCAGTGAGACTGGAGTGCTCTTGCCAAACTCGAGGCCGTCGAAAGACCAGCTGTACCGCTCCATATTGCCCGTCAGGTGAAGCTCAAGTTCTTTAGTGGGTAAACGGCGGTCAGTTAACACACCCTCTACCGATTTCAAATCTGCCAGCGTTAGCACACGGCGGCCATTATTACGCAGCCCAATACCGGGATCGTCGAGATTGGTACGCGGCGTATCTACTCGCATATCCACTGATGCCCCGTATTCGGACCGTGCGTGATTTACGGTTTGCGATGGTATTGCCAGGCCGCTTCCATGCTTACTATGATCCATGGCCATTCCGCCATGCATACTGTGATCCATGCCTGATTTGGCTGAACCGCTGTCCTGCATGTTCTCATGATTCATGCCACTCATACCGGTATGATCCATGCCACTCATGCCACTCATGCCACTGTGATCCATCCCGTTGGGGCTCATGGCGCCCATCATGTCGGACATAGTTAACCATTCCGCCGGATCAAGGGGTGGCACTGGTGGGGATATGCCTTGGGCTACGGCTAATGTGCCCCGGGCGTAACCGCTACGATCCATGCTCTGTGCAAAAACGGTATAGGCATCGTCGGTCGGCTCGACCAGTACGTCATAAGTTTCACCCGGACCAAAGCGAAATTCATCCACTGTGACGGGCTCAACATCCTGTCCGTCAGCCTGTACCACTGTCAGCTTTAAACCGGGTATGCGCACGTCGTAAAAAGTGTTACTGGTACCATTGATAAAGCGCAAACGTACGCGGTCACCATGCTTGAACACTCCGGTCCAGTTTCCGGCAGGCGTTGTGCCGTTCATCAGGAAAGTAAGCGGTGTATGTATGGATAAATCTGACAGGTCGGTGGGGTTCATGCGCATCTCGTTCCACATCTGGCGTTTATCGAGCGCCGCCTGTAAACCCATTTTCGAAATGTCTCGCGTAAAATCAAAAAGCGTGAGCTGATTGAAGTTATAGACGTCACTTTGTGCCTTCAGTTTACTGAACGCGTGCATGGGCTCGTCATCGGTCCAGTCCGAGAGCTGCATCACATAGTCCAGGTTAGCGCCATGGCGCTCTCCCGCCCTTGGCTCAATGATCAGGGCTCCGTACATGCCGGTCATTTCCTGAAAGCCGGAATGGCTGTGGTACCAATAGGTCCCGCTTTGCCTAAGCGTAAAGCGGTAGGTAAAGGTTTCGCCCGGTGCGATACCTTTGAAGCTGATGCCGGGTACCCCATCCATTTGATAGTCCAGGAGGATGCCGTGCCAGTGAATGGATGTAGATACCGGCATGTGATTGGTGACGCGAATCGTGACCTCGTCGCCCTCTCGCAGGCGCAAGGTGGGCGCCGGGATGGAGCCATTGATGGTGGTAGCCATGCGTGTCACGCCGGTAAAGTTGACTGGCGTTTCGGCAATGATGAGATCAATTTCACGACCACTGAGCACCGGTGCAGTTCCCAACAACGTATTACCGCTGCTGGCTGCCCTTAGCCCAAGCGGGGTAGCAGCCAGGACGCCGCCAGCCGCCAAACCTTGTACAAAGCGACGGCGACTGAATGGTTTTGCTGCAAAAGGTAGCCAGTGGGTCACGGGCAAATATCTCCTATGAGTTCGTTGATGTAGAGCAATATACTAGCCGATCAAACATGTCGCCATAATGACGCAGAGATTACAAAAAACTAATCTCAAAGTCACCTGATTGTCGGAACGTCCTGTTTAAACTTATCGCTATAGATTTTAGTACTGATGCAACGGAGCGACGCGACTATTCGACTATTAGCAGTCGAAGACGAAAACAAGGCTGGTAATTTTTATAGTTGGCAAGCAGATGGGGATATTTATCCCTGTGCGATAACACAAGATGAGAATGCATGAGCGACCCCGTCTAGCTGGGTTCTTAGTAAGAGTTGACGGTTTTCTCATCACATACTCAGCAAAAAAAGAGAGAAGGTACATGGATCGGGACACCTACAACCTTAAGAAGACGTACTTTCACGCGGAGCGAACTTTTCGCGTGAATGATGTTTGGTATTATATGACGAGGGGAGGTGGAAATGTAGGCCCATTCGCGACTAAAGAACTAGCAATAGAAGATTCGGCACGATACATAGCTCAAATTGAGCTCGCTTGTGACTCCATGTCGTCTAGTGTTTAAGTGAGAATTAAAAAGGACGGAGGAATTCGAATACTGACTTAGAAATTTGTTGATCCTGGTTTGCCACAGCAATATGCGGTGTGAGCATAAAGACAAATTGCAGTGCGCGTCAGTTATCGGCAGCCCAATAACTGGCCTATGGAAGAAGTGCCCGATATTGAAAACGGCCCGCACATAAGCCTAGATCACTACACTTTTATCTCTGCGCAAGTAAAGTGCGAGGCTTCACTTTTAGTATATCGGTAATAGACTCTAACTGCTCAAGACACGCATGTTGCGCCGTATTGACGATATCTTGGGCACCATCGATAACGGGCCATGTGAGCCTGGGTAGCTCAGGCTCCAGTACCACGAGTATAGCCTTGCAACCGCAGGGGCATGGATGTATAGAAAGTGGTTGTCCTGTTGCGTACCAGGCGCGTTGCAGGTACAGCAATCGGTACAATATATGCACGATTGCCCATGGAGTACGAAATGCTTGTACCAGCTCCCCGGGGGGCGTTAGAAATTCTGTGTCAATCCACTAA
>TARA_R110001592_G_scaffold135108_1_pt1 | contig 26876 bp, 18 predicted proteins | sample TARA_R110001592 | Tara Oceans TARA_R110001592 (sample SAMEA4398387) | marine metagenome | biome: Polar Biome; feature: [SRF] surface water layer (ENVO:00010504); material: water (ENVO:00002006), including particulate matter (ENVO:01000060) such as... | depth 5 m | reverse complement strand
GAGATACGAAATCAGATTTCAAGTATCAAGAGCACGCAAAAAATTACGAGCGCAATGCAAATGGTTGCTGCAAGTAAAATGCGCAGAGCTCAAGAAAGAATGAGTCTAGGCAAGCCTTACGCGGATAAAATTCGTTCGGTAGTAAGTCACCTTGCAAACGCGAATCCAGAATATAATCACTTATATTTGCAAGACCGCGAAGTTAAACGTGTTGCATATATTATTGTTTCTTCTGATCGTGGTTTATGTGGTGGTTTGAACGCCAATTCATTTAAGAAAACCATAAAAGAAATGAAAGTATGGCATGATCAAGGCGTAGAGATTGATATCTGTGCTGTAGGTCAAAAAGCGATATCTTTCTTTAAAAGTTATGGCGGAAATGTTGTAGCAGCAATTGGTCATTTAGGTGATCGACCTTCTGCTCATGAGTTGATTGGTTCCGTAAAGGTAATGTTGGATGCTTTTGATCAAGGTAAAATTGATCGTTTATTTGTTGTTTATAACCAGTTTGTGAACACAATGACACAGAGCCCTACAATTGCACAGTTATTGCCCTTACAAGCATCAGAAGAAGATTCTCTTCAGCACCATTGGGATTATATCTATGAGCCAGATGCAAAAGAGTTGTTAGATGGTTTATTAACACGATATATCGAATCTCAAGTTTATCAGGGTGTCATAGAAAATATTGCCTGTGAACAAGCGGCTCGTATGGTTGCCATGAAGAGTGCAACAGATAATGCGGGTGACATAATCAACGAACTTCAGTTGATATATAACAAAGCAAGACAGGCTGCAATTACTCAGGAAATATCTGAGATTGTAAGCGGCGCAGCTGCTGTTTAAGTTAAACAGCTTTATAAATTTATTAATGTCGCTTAGCGATATTTAGCAAGAATTTAAATTAACGAGGAACCGATCATGAGTAGCGGAAGTATCGTACAAATCATAGGAGCGGTAATCGACGTCGAATTCGCGCGTGATTCTGTACCTAATATATATGATGCCTTGAATGTTGAAGGTGGTGAAATTACACTTGAAGTTCAGCAGCAGCTAGGTGATGGCATTGTTCGTACTATCGCAATGGGAAGTACGGAAGGTCTTAAGCGAGGCTTATTAGTTGCCAATTCGGGCGCACCAATATCTGTGCCTGTTGGTATCGAAACCCTGGGTCGGATCATGGATGTTCTAGGGCGTCCAATTGATGAGCGTGGTGATATTGGTGAGCAAGAGTGTATGCCTATTCACCGTAAAGCACCCACTTATGCAGAGCAAGCAGCTTCTGCAGAATTGTTAGAAACGGGTATCAAGGTTATCGACTTGGTCTGCCCTTTTGCCAAAGGCGGTAAAGTGGGTTTATTCGGTGGTGCAGGTGTAGGTAAAACCGTCAACATGATGGAATTAATCAACAACATCGCACTTAAGCACTCAGGTTTATCGGTATTTGCAGGTGTTGGTGAGCGTACTCGTGAGGGTAATGACTTCTACCATGAAATGCAGGAAGCCGGTGTTGTAAACCTTGATGAGCCTACTAAATCTAAAGTAGCCATGGTTTATGGTCAGATGAACGAGCCGCCAGGAAACAGACTTCGTGTTGCCTTGACTGGCTTGACGATGGCGGAAAAATTCCGTGATGAAGGTAAGGATGTATTATTGTTCGTTGATAATATCTATCGTTATACTTTGGCGGGAACTGAAGTATCTGCTCTTCTTGGCCGTATGCCTTCAGCGGTAGGTTATCAGCCTACTCTAGCTGAAGAGATGGGTGTTCTTCAGGAGCGTATTACCTCAACTAAAACGGGTTCGATTACATCTATTCAAGCTGTATACGTACCTGCCGATGACTTAACCGATCCTTCACCAGCTACGACCTTCTCTCACTTGGATGCAACGGTTGTACTAAGTCGTGATATCGCATCAAAAGGTATTTATCCTGCGATTGACCCACTAGACTCAACATCTCGTCAGCTTGACCCCTTAATTATTGGTCAAGAACATTATGATGTAGCACGTGGTGTTCAGACAGTACTTCAGCGTTATGCTGAATTGAAAGACATCATTGCTATTCTAGGTATGGATGAACTTTCTGAAGACGATAAACTAACTGTTTCTCGCGCTCGTAAAATTGAACGTTATTTGTCTCAACCATTCCACGTTGCAGAAGTATTTACTGGTTCGCCAGGTAAGTATGTATCTCTTAAAGATACCATTCGTGGTTTCCAAGGTATCTTGGGTGGTGAATACGACGATTTACCAGAGCAAGCGTTTTATATGGTTGGTTCTATCGATGAGGCTGTCGAGAAAGCTAAGAAAATGTAATTCACCCTTAAACTAAAGAGCATCTAAGTAGATGCTCTTTAGTCTATGCAGGAATTCAAAATGGGTATAAGCGTGCATTGTGATATTGTAAGTGCCGAAGAATCAATTTATTCAGGATTAGTGGAACTTGTTGTAGCAACAGGTGTACTTGGTGATTTGGGTATTGCTCCAGGTCATACTCCATTGATGACTAAGTTGAAGCCAGGCCCTGTTAGAATCATCAAACAAGGTGGTGAAGAAGAAGTATTCTATGTTTCTGGTGGTTATTTGGAAGCGCAGCCAAACTTAGTGACTATTTTGTCTGATAGTGCTGAAAGAGCGGATGATCTTGATGAAGCAGCGGCATTAGAAGCGCAAAAAGAAGCTGAAAGAGTATTTGCTAATCAGACAGGTGAGGTTGATTATTCAAGAGCCGCCTCAATGTTAGCAGAAGCATCTGCAAGATTGCGGACTATTCAACAACTTCGTAGAAAGCACTAATATTGATTCTACTATCTTTAGTAAAAAAGGCAGCTAACTCGCTGCCTTTTTTCATTTTGTAATAATTTTTTTTCAGTTACACTTCGATAAAACTTACTATCTTCTGTAAAGGCTTACGAATGAGTTTACATATTGTCATTTTAGCAGCGGGACAGGGATCTCGTATGAAGTCGGCTCTACCAAAAGTACTTCATAAAGTAGCCGGTAAACCTATGTTGCAGCATGTCGTGGATACTGTGACACAATTAAATGCTGACGGTATTCATATTATTGTTGGCCATGGTGCTGAAAAAGTAAAACAAACCATTATCGGTGACATAAATTGGTGTTATCAAGCCGAACAGCTTGGTACTGGGCATGCTGTAGCGCAAGCCTTACCTAACATACCGAAGGATAGTAAAGTATTAGTTTTATATGGTGATGTCCCTCTGATAGCAAAAGATACTTTATCGTCTATGTTAGAGGGTGTGAGTGAGCAGAAAATTGCCTTATTAACCGTGCAATTAGAAAATCCAACTGGTTATGGCCGAATTATTAGAAATTTTGAAGGTAATATAAAAGCTATCGTAGAAGAAAAAGATGCGACGGAAGAAATTAAAGATATTAATGAAATAAATACAGGTATTCTTGCCTTAACTTCGAAGCATTTACATACATTGATTCCAAAACTTGGAAATGATAATGCTCAAGGTGAATATTACTTAACTGATTTAATTGAATTAGCCAATAAAGCAGGTAATAAAATACAAGCATATAAGCCTGAGTTTGAACAAGAAGTTCAAGGCGTCAATAACCGATTGCAGTTATGTGAGCTTGAATGTTGGTATCAGACTAAGATAGCCGAAGAACTAATGCTAGATGGCGTTACATTATATGATCCAAACAGGATTGATGTTAGAGGCTCGCTGGTTTGCGGTAGAGATGTAGAAATAGATATTAACTGCGTGTTTATTGGACGTGTTGAGCTGGCAGATAATGTCAGTATCGGGCCTAACTGTATAATTGAAAATAGCTCGATTGGCTCTAACAGTATTGTCTTGGCTAATACTATTATTGAAAGTTCAACTATTTCAGAGCAGGTCTCTGTAGGTCCTTTCGCAAGAATAAGACCGGGTACACAATTAGAAACAAAGTCTAAGATTGGCAATTTTGTTGAAACTAAAAAGACAATCGTAGGTGAAGGAAGCAAAATTAATCATTTAAGTTATGTTGGAGATGCGATACTTGGACAGAACGTTAATATAGGTGCCGGTACGATAACCTGTAATTATGATGGTGTTAATAAGTTTTTGACAGAAATTGATGACGGTGTCTTTGTTGGTTCGAATGCTTCATTAGTCGCACCAGTAAAAATCGGAAAAAACTCAACCATAGGTGCAGGCTCAACCATTACCAAGCAAGTAGACCTTGATCAATTAGCTATTGCACGATCAAAGCAAAAAAATATTGATGGATGGCAGCGTCCTTCAAAGAAATAAGCTTTAAATAATTTTTAGAAAGGGATCAGAAAATGTGCGGAATTGTGGGTGCAGTAGCTCAAAGAGATGTATCAGCTATTTTATTGGAAGGTTTAAAACGTCTAGAGTATCGTGGTTATGACTCAGCTGGTATCGCATTAATCCAAAGAAATAGTCAATTTCTTCGACTTAGAAGAAATGGCAAGGTTCAAGGTTTAGCTGATGCACTTGCAGAAGTCAGCCATGATGGTGGAATTGGTATAGCACATACCCGTTGGGCAACTCATGGAAAGCCAAGTGAATGTAATGCTCACCCTCATGTATCCTCTGAATCTGTAGCCGTTGTTCATAATGGAATTATTGAAAATCATCACGTCTTAAGGGAGCAGCTTCAGCAAAAAGGTTATGTCTTTACATCGGATACCGACACAGAAGTTATTGCTCATTTGGTTGAAGAAGAAAGAAAAAATCACCCTGATTTACTGGGTGCTTTCCAAGCAACGGTGAAACAGTTAGAAGGCGCTTACGGTGCTGTCGTCATGGATATAAATGATCCGGATCGTTTAATAGCAGCACGTTCAGGAAGTCCCTTGGTGATTGGTTATGGTTTAGGTGAGAATTTTTTAGCCTCTGACCAATTGGCATTATTACCTGTGACAAACCGTTTTGCTTATCTTGAAGAAGGTGATATTGCAGAAATTACCAGAGAGGGTGTACAGATATATGATCTATCTGGTGATAAGGTTGAGCGCTTAATAAAAGAGTCTGATATTACTCATGATGCTGGTGATAAAGGTCCTTACAAGCACTATATGCTTAAAGAAATTTATGAACAGCCAATCGCTATCAAAAATACTCTAGAGGGGCGTATCATTGATGGTTGTGTCAATATTTCCTCTTTTGGGGCACATGCTGAGTCAATACTTTCTGGTATTGATCATGTCCAGATTATAGCCTGTGGAACCAGTTTTCATTCAGGTATGGTTGCACGTTACTGGTTTGAAGAAATAGCCGGTGTCCCGTGTAGTGTTGAAATTGCATCTGAATTCAGGTATCGAAAATCGTTTGTACATAAAAACTCATTGATAGTCACAATTTCTCAATCAGGTGAAACCGCAGATACGCTTGCCGCTTTAAGGTTAGCTAAAGAGATTGGTTATAAAGCCAGTTTAACAATATGTAATGTCCCTGGTTCTTCATTAGTTAGAGAATCAGATTTGGTTTATATGATGAATGCGGGTGCAGAAATAGGTGTTGCATCCACGAAAGCGTTTACTGTTCAGTTAGTGGGCTTGTTATTGTTGGTGCTCTCTATTGGAAAGCATAAACAGCTTAGTAAAGAGCAAGAAGTACTCACCATAAATGCCCTATTATCTTTACCAGCGAAAATTGAACAAACTTTGGATATGGATAGCCAGATTAAAGCAATAGCAGATGATTTTTCTGATAAGCATCATAGTTTGTTTTTGGGGCGTGGTGAGCAGTACCCCGTTGCAATGGAAGGCGCTTTGAAATTGAAAGAAATTTCATATATTCATGCTGAAGCCTATGCTGCAGGTGAACTCAAGCATGGACCACTCGCATTAATAGACGCTGATATGCCTGTTATTGTGGTCGCACCCAATAATGAGTTATTAGAAAAATTACACTCAAATGTCGAGGAAGTTAGAGCTAGAGGCGGTTTAATGTATGTCTTTGCAGATAAACTTGCTCACTTTCAAAGTGATAAAACCATGAGGGTCTTGGATGTTCCTCATTGTGATGACATCATTGCACCTATTGTTTACACCGTTCCTTTGCAGTTACTGAGTTATCATGTCGCCTTAATTAAAGGAACGGATGTTGATCAGCCTCGAAATTTGGCAAAATCAGTCACTGTTGAATAGTCGTGTATATGCTAAGGTCGTTCTTGTGGGTGAGTAATAAAGTTGTTAACAAAGTAATAAAGTAGTTAACTGAGTAATATAGTTGTTAACTAAAACCATCTGAGCTAATCTTGATTTATATTAGCAAGGATGGTTTTTTATGGGCAAGAAACGGTACTGGAACTCAGAAGCTAAGAATGCTCGCTGGATTAAAGACGGTCGTGGTCAGGGTATTGGTGCAGAATATAAACCTTGGCTTACCGTTCGTGATGTTCCCTCCGAAGGACGTTCACATCGTGTATTTGGTCACCTAACTCAGCGTACACATCACTTATTATCTGACCTAGAATTAGCGACTTTTCTGTTGCTACAGTGGCGGGAATCGACTCAAGACATCAGAGAACAATTTCCTTTAGATGTAACAATTACCAAGCAACTCTCCGAAGAGGCTGGTATTCAGCACCCCTCAAGTAACGGCGTGACTCAAATCATGAGTAGTGATTTCGTTGTGACGACAGGTGAAAAAGAGAAAGCATCATTCGCACTTCAGGTCAAAGATAGTTCGAAATTCGAAGATGCAAGAACGGTAGAAAAATTAGAAATCGAACGCCGATTCTGGCTAGAGAAGCAAACCCCTTGGTATTTAGTGACGGAAAAAGAAATACCGCCGGTAGTTTTCAAGAATATTGAATGGCTTTATAGTCTTCAAAAACAAGAGTTGAGTCTGGAAGAAGAATCGCAATACTTTGAATTTTATACCAATCAAGTGGCTCAAAACTTTCATCTAACTGTAATAGACCTTTGCAAACAAATTGATACTGCGTACAGCCTTGAGCTTGGTGAAAGCTTGTTTCAGTTGAGACTCCTGCTCGCACGAAGATATTTCCACTTCGATATAACCATCCCCTACAGCAAATTGCGTTGCAGTGATCTATTGTCTGAATCTCTCGATACAGTAGTTGAGGTTCTACATGTATCAGGTTAATGAGGTTCTGAGTCTTGAAGACACGCTGTATAGAGTGCTCAAAACGGCGGGTACTGACATAGTTTGGATTGCACTGGAAGATCAGAAAGCCTTTCCGGTAATAGAGTCGTTAATTGCACTTGAGCAGCTAGTCATTGATGAAAAACTTGTTCGAACAGACGATCCCTATGCTTATTTGCTTCAAGAAGTTCCTTCGCCGGGTTCTAAAGCGTTAGAAATACGGGATAAAAATTTTAAAGTATTAAAGCCCTTGATCGAAGAGCCGCTTTTTTATATTTCCCAAGTACGAGCCATTGTTATCAAGAGGATTCTGGATACCGAGCAAATATCTAAGCCGTACCTATATCGTATTGCTAGGCAATATTGGCAAAGGGGGCAGACACCAAATGCATTGTTACCGGATTACCGTAACTCCGGTGGCAAAGGAAAACGACGTCAGGCAAAGGACAAAAAACTAGGTCGACCTAGAATTCATACTGAAGGCGTTGGTGCAATGATTGATGAGGCGACGGAGAAGCTCTTCAGAATTGTTGTCGATAAGTATTTGCTAAATGAAGGCGAATTTTCGTTACCCTTTGCCCACCGTAGATTGAAGCTGCTATACGAGCAATACTTGCCGGAAACACCTGAATCAGAAAAGCCGACCAAGTGGCAGTTAAAGTATTTTTACGATAGGGAATACGGATTTTCTGAAAAAATCCTAAAGAAAACATCCAGCCTTAACTACAAAAAAGATGTCAGGCCACTTTCCAGTACTGCAACAATGCAAGCGCTGGGGCCAGGATCACGTTACGAAATAGACGCTACAATCGCTGATATTATCTTAGTATCGGATGTTGATCGGACTCAGCCTGTCGGCAGGCCCATTCTATACATCGTTGTCGATGTATTTTCCAGGTTTGTCATTGGCTGGTACATAGGTTTTGAAAACCCCTCCTACGTTGCGGCCATACAATCTCTGCACATAGCTATGACTGAAAAAGCTCGATTATTGTCTTCGCTGGGAATTGAATACCAAGATCTAGATTGGCCAGCACCTGGTCTGCCTGAAGCCATACTAGCTGACCGTGGAGAGTTATTGGGGCATCAAATTGAAGGTTTGGAATCAAGCTTCCTTATACGTATTGAAAATACACCGCCATATCGTGGTGACGCGAAAGGTATCGTAGAAAGAAATTTTCGTTCACTGCAAGCTGAGTTTAAGCCATTCGCACCGGGAGTGGTGTCAGGAACCACTGTGAAGAAGCGTGGCGGTAAAAACTATTGGCTGGATGGAAAGCTGACGGTTTCTGAGTTTAAGGAAATTATCGTGTCCTCAATTATCATGCATAATTTTGTAGATCCCATGGAAAAATATGATCGAAGTGAGGATATGCCTGCGATGTTGCCAAGCATTCCTGTTCATTTATGGAACTGGGGACTTCAAAATCGAACGGGCCGCCTTAGAAAAGCCGATAGTGATAGTCTTCGAATAGCATTGTTACCGCGTCAACAAGCGACGACATCTGAAAAAGGTATTTGTTTGTTCGGACTGTATTACTCATCAGCAGAAATATTGTCATCTGGGTGGCTGCATCGAACAAAAAACTCTAACAGACCTGAAATGGTCACAGTCGCCTATGATCCTAATGTTGCCGATGAAGTTTATTTGTTGCATAAGCCCAATAGTCGCGAATACTGGACGTGTAAGTTAACAGACCTATCAAGGGAGTATCGTAATAGCTCGTTTTGGCAGGTGTGGCGTAAGCAGGATGCTAAGAAAAAAGAGTTGTCTAAACATAAACTGGCAGCTGATAAAACCAGAGCTATTCACGAAGAGCGTATTGAAAATCTCATAAACTCAGCGATAAAGGCGACGCCTAGACCTTCCGCCTCAAACTCAGAAAGGATGGCCAATGTTAGTAAATCGCGTGCTGAGCAGCTGGAGAAAGAGCGGGAACAGAGACGGCCTTCAGCATCAAAGCCTGACACTTCAGCGAAGATAGTACTATTGCATGGTCAGCCAGATGGGGATGAATACCCAGACTACGAAGACGAGTTATTTGATGATGGAGACGACTGATGCGGTTGCCCAAACATTATGTTTCAGCTGAGTATCGAGACACGGGCGTTCGGCAATATTTCGGTAATCCGTTTATCGAAGCTCTTCCTCCTATTCTCTCTGTCAAGCAAGCGGGATCAAACCTTAAGGGCAAAATCGATTATAAGCCTGCTGACCGGACAATGGATGCGAAGGCAAGAATGCATATGGTCGTTTCGTTGTTGGATGATTACTTTCAACCGCTGTCGCAGCATGTTCTTTTAGAAGAACGTATAAGCATGATGATACGCAGGGGATATGTAGGTAGGAATCTTAATGACGGTTCTTTAAACAGAAAGTTGCAGGAAGGCTATGAGCTAATCAAATCAGATGGCACAAAGCCAGTTAATTTTGCCACCGAAAAAACGACAGCTCGAAGTATTTCTTTAATCGGTATATCTGGCAGTGGTAAGAGTAGTTCGCTAAATCGTATCTTAGAAACTTATCCTCAGGTCATCTATCACGAAACGAGGAACTTTATTCAAGTTACCTATTTGAAGATTGAGTGTCCGAGTAATGGCGATCTTGAAAGCTTATGTCTAAATTTTTTCAGCGGCGTTGATAGCATTCTAGACACTGATTATGAGAGGCGATACGCCAAGCAGCGTCTATCAGTGCCGAAGATGCTTGCACTAATGCGACAAACCGCGAATAGCCGAGCGATTGGAGTATTGGTAATTGACGAAATTCAACGGCTCAGCCAAGTTCGTTCTGGCGGAAAAGAGAACATGCTCGAATTCTTCGTTGAGCTGGTCAATCAGGTAGGCATCCCTGTTGTACTTGTTGGCACACCAAAAGCTCGCCCGATATTTGAGCTAGAGTTACAGTCTGGTCGACGCAGTGTGGGAATTGGTTCAGTCTACTGGGAGACCATTCCGCAAAAGGTAGAGAAAAAAGGTCAGGGCTTTGTCGATAACCCTAATTGGATCCGTTTCACAAATGATCTATGGAAATACCAATGGTTAAAGCATGGTGATGATGCATTGACCGATGAAATTCGGGACAGCTGGTATGACTTATCTCAGGGTGTGCTCGATATAGTGGTGAAATTGTTTGTACTTGCTCAACTCCGCGCAATCGCAAATAAAAGAGAACGAATTACCGTTGGAATACTGAAGTCAGTTTATGAGCAGGAATTAAAACCTGTGCAACCGATGCTAGCTGCGCTTCGATCTGGTAACGCAGAGCTAATTGTTAAATATTCTGATCTGCGTGATCTGGACATCGAAAAACGATTACTGCAACTTGGTAATTTAATTATATCTTCAGTGCACAAAGAAGAAGAGCAACTCTTTGGTGGCAACAATGAAGCGCTTAGATTGTACAATTTAATGCTTCAGTTGGATGAGAATTACGATAAAGAGATCCTTATACCCTTGGTTGAGAAAGTCTTTAAAGAGTTCCCCGATACAAGTTTTTCAGAAATGCTACCTATTTTGATTGGCTGGTATGTTGAAGATGGCAAAAAGGCGCCAATTAAAACTACCGCCGCACAAAAAAACGTAAAGAGAAAGGATTGGTTTGATTTAGAAAATGAAGATCTGCGCTATCTATTCGATCTTTGTGAGAAAGATAAAATAGACTTTCATGAAAGTGCTGGGCGAAGAGGCTTGTTGTTTAGCTTGGAAGACTGGGCTGCGGGGTTCTAATGCTTGGCTTCCCTACCCCTTATCCCAATGAGTTGCTATACAGTGTGATCGCTCGGGCTGGCGTGCATGAGGGAGAAACCTCACCCAAGCAGCTACTGGATTCAGTTTTTGCAAACAGGAAAGTAATAGCCACAGTAGATTTGCCCAGTCATGTCGAAAAAATTGCTGCTCAATATCCGGAGTCTTTGGGCTTCCAAGCCAAGGACCTTGTAAGAAAACATACTCTTTGGCCTGTTTATGCTCCCTTCATTCCCGATGAGAGAAGGAAAGCAATTGAAGAGTGGATGGTCGGCGAAGCTAAAGGTGCAGCTCATCTAGCAACAGGTATTGCGGCATCACGCGTTCCAGCCAAACAGGCGATGTTGCTATGCGAAACTTGCAAAGATAACCATGAGCGTAAATACGGAGAAACATTTTGGGACCGGCGATGGCAAGTGCCGCTTGTTAATTGCTGTCCTCTGCATGGTTCGCTGTCGGAAACCGATATTAAACTGAACGGAGAACATCGGCACGCATACATTTCGCCCTCACAATGTAAAATAGTTAGTCGGGCGTCAGTCACCAAGTCAGACATCCGTTTTGCGGAGCTTGCATGCAGGCTATTCGATAGCTTCACAAATGTTTCTCCAAGCTATCAGCAGTGGACTCTGTTTTACCAAAGCTTAGCTATCGATCACGATTTCCTGAACGGTAGGCGAATCGATCATCAGAACCTGTTAAACCATTATATTGCTTACTGGAGTAAGGAATGGCTCAATAAAAATAGTTTGCTGCCGCCCAACCGAGATACTTCGTGGCTAAAAAACATTTTTAGAAAACACAGAAAAGCCTTCAGTTTTGCAGAGCATTTATCCGTAATTGAAGCCGTCTCTCAGGGGAAAACTCAAATAGGTGAAGCGATTGAGCAGGCATTAAGTTTTCAAGCAAAAGCAAAAGTAACAGAATCCAAAGCCGAAGTTGATATTAAAGTTCGGGTGCTCAACAAGGATCAAAATGCGTGGCTGGCATTGCTGGTTGAAAAAGGGCCAAAGGGCGCGAGGGAGGTGCAACCGGCCTTGTATGCACGCCTTTATCGAGACCATTATCATTGGTTAATGGACGTCAATGAGAAATATCAACTCCCAGCGACGAATGTAAATAATCGTGTGGAGTGGTCTAAACGAGATCGTGAATCATCCAGAACTTTACTCAAGTTTATTAGGTGGGTAGAGGCAGATTTGTTCGCGCCACGGATTACGCAAACATTTTTGATTCATCAATTGACCAATAGAGCGACAATTGAGAAAAATTTACATCGCTTACCACGTTGCGCTGCCATATTAGAAAGATACACAGAAAGTGTTGATGAATACCAGATAAGGCGTTTGACGAGAGCGTTTATTGCTTTGAGCCAGGGTAAACAGACATTAAAACGTTGGGTTTTGCTGAGAGAGGCTGGCTTAAGTAAAGAGCGGATGTCGAGAGTTGTAGAAAGGTTTTTAAAGGAGATACTCAGGGATGGCAAATGATGCTAAATACAAACATATTGAAGATGACTCGAAAATAACGGCAATTGGGTCCATCTTCCGAGGTGTGAACAATAAACTCTGGGCGATAAACCTCGATTTTTCGGGTAAACCATCCAAAAGTATTCAATTCAGTGCAGCACCTATTCTTGCCCGGCGAAGAGTATTAAATTCAACAAGTAAAAATGAAAAATCCGGCCGACCGTTTCAACTGACTATTACGAACGCACAGAACTGGCAGGTAGAAAAACTAAATGACTGTCCTGCCTATCAGAAGGCGCCTAAAGGAAGGGACTACGCCCAGTATTGTTTTGTCGCTGATGATTCAGATAAAAAGGTATACATTCCCCAACTAGAGTTGGCTAGGGTTCTTTTTTATCACGATCCGTTCTTGGCCAGACTAAGTTTGCAGCACAATGCGTTGGCAGAAGATTTCTTCGTAAATTTAAATGACGAAAACCCAACGATATATGTGCGAGAGGGAGCAGAGTATCCCGTTCATTATTTTAACCGAGATGATAATCGGCGATTTTTGAGCTGGGTAGTAATGGACGCAGATGCGCGACAATCTTTTGAAAGCGTTAGTGCCAGCTTGTTGATCAATCAAATCCGTAAAGGGAGTTATGATCACTGGGGTTTTTCGTTCACGCCTCCTCCATTGGAAGGGGTAGTGCTTGAAATGACAGGCTGGGATGATCGTGACTCTGGAACTTTTTTCGTATGGGAAATTCATGAACTCAATGGACTGCCATCGAGTATTGAAGGCGAAGTAGATTTTGTTCATCCAAAATATGAACGACAGGTAGGTGGCAAGCCGACTAAAGGTAATGGTTCCAAAGGAGAACCCCCAGAGCAATTTGAGCTGGATGATGATGAACTATCTGATTCGGACAAAGCCACCATTGCCCTAATGTCCGATAAGGTGAAAACCAGTTTCAAGAACCCATTTATTACGAACCGCGTTGCCCATAAAACAAGGTCAGTAAACAGCACCACGGGTGAAGGGGATAACGAAGTACTAGGGAAGGATCTAAGTGTCAACGAAAAAGAAGTTAGCGGTAACCTGCCCGGTGGCGCCTGGAATAATCTTGATGATCAAACAGAAGATGCTCATTTATATTTCAGTAAATTCCGGTCTTTTAGGGATGCGGTTAACCTTTTGGAAACTCAACATAAATTCAAAATCACAAATATAAACTTAGAGAAACTACCAAGGCTTGGGACAAGCAAAAAAAATCTGCATTGGCTTAAAGACACTCAAAACCCGCGATGTTTAGCGATGGTCGAATTAGAATATGAGGGTCAACCAATAACATTACTTGAGATAGATACTTCAGATGGTGCAGCAAAGCTATCCACGATGATGATGAAAATGGGTATGAGTGGATGGTTAACGAATAATCAGGATCGAATACTAAATGGGATAATGAAAAAGTCGCTTGGTTGGCCAACTGGCATATTTGAGGAGCAGTTAGAAATCGGAGATTTTTCTGGAATACCCCACCCCAAATCAAAACATTCCGGGAGGCTGAAATCGGAAGAAATTGCGCCTTGGGCACAGAGGTTTGTAAACTGGATCTCGAAATAGATTAAATCAACAGAGATCAAGTATTGTACAACAGTTTAGAGTGCTGCGAAGTACTGTTTAATTTCGCGTATTCCAGTCCGACTTACTGCCGCTAATGAATTATCATTGGCAAGTTGAGTCAGTTCCGGAGCGTCATCGTGGGCAGTTTGGGTAGATTACGAAGACGGGCTGTATTGTTAGATTGAATCACATGTGAAATGTGACTTCTTTCTGAATTTTGCTGCTTCTGCTCTTTTTGATATTGCTAATAGTTCTCGAATGGTTTATTTTTTCTTCTCTTATAAGAGCTAGATCTATGCTAAGCGATTAATATAGTTTTATTCGATTTCAAGCAGTAATGCTTGTCGAAGTAATTATTAGGGAATGATGTAGTAGTAAGGTATGGACACAGGCTTACATTCACTTGTCGCCATCGCGCGATTTCACCAGTTACCCGCTGAACCCGAGCAGCTCGCGCACCAGTTCGCTGAGCCGGGCAAGCCGTTTTCCGATACCGAGATTTTATCGGCCGCCAAAGCACTAACCCTTCGTGCCAAGTGCGTATCACCCGGTTTCTCGCAGCTCAAAAACGACACATTGCCCGCCATCGCCAAAGCGCAGGATGGTTCGTATTTTATTCTTGCCCGACTAGGCGAAAATACCGATGGTGAGTCGACAACACGAACCTATCTGATCCACAATCTGAGCGAGGCGAGCCCGCGTTCCGTTTCACAAGAAGAATTCGAGTCGCTTTGGTCCGGCGAGTTGATTCTCGTCACTCGACGCCAGGGTTTGGGTGAGAGCCTACAGCAAAAGTTCGACATCTCCTGGTTTATTCCCTCGCTGATCAAATATCGCAAACTGTTCAGCGAGGTACTGATCGCCTCCTTCTTTCTGCAGCTTTTCGCCCTGGTCACGCCTTTGTTTTTTCAAGTGGTGATGGATAAGGTACTGGTGCATCGTGGGTTTACCACTCTGGATGTGCTGGCCATTGGTTTTTTTGTCATCGTAGTGTTTGAAGCATTTCTGGGTGGTTTTCGCAATTATCTGTTCAGCCATACCACCAATCGGGTGGATGTGGAGTTGGGTTCGCGCCTGTTCAATCACTTGCTGGGTTTGCCATTGGCTTATTTTGAATCCCGCCAGGTCGGTCAGAACGTGGCGCGGGTGCGCGAATTGGATACCATTCGTAACTTCATCACCGGTACCGCGCTGACGCTCGTGATCGATCTGTTCTTCGTGTTCGTGTTCTTGGCGGTGATGTGGTACTACAGCCCCACTCTGACCTGGATCGTGTTGGCCACCGTTCCCGCTTATGTGCTGCTGTCACTTTTTATCACGCCTATCCTGCGCCATCGTTTGAATGACAAGTTCAAGCACGGTGCTGCCAACACGGCTTTTCTCACTGAATCCATCACCGGCATCGGCACCGTTAAGTCGATGGCGGTGGAGCCGCAAATGCGCCGCAAGCTGGAGGATCACCTATCCAGTTATGTGCATGCATCCTTCCGCAGCCAGAATCTCGGCAATGTCGCCAATCAGGTTGCAGGTTTGATCAATAAGTTGATGACGCTGGGCATCATCTGGTGGGGCGCCCACCTGGTGATCGACGGCAAACTTACGGTGGGTCAGTTGATCGCGTTTAACATGTTGGCGGGCCGCGTCAGTGGGCCGGTGCTCAAACTGGTGCAGCTGTGGCAGGAGTTCCAGCAAGCGGGTATTTCGATCGCCCGCTTGGGCGACATCCTCAACACCCCGCGCGAGCCCGGCTTCAATCCCAACCGCTCGCGCTTGCCCTCACTACAGGGTGCGGTGTCACTTGAACAGGTCAAGTTTCGGTACCGGGTCGATGGCCCCCTTATCCTTCACGAGATTGATCTGCTAGTGAAACCGGGTGAAGTCATGGGTATTGTCGGTCGCTCCGGTTCCGGCAAGAGCACCATCACCAAACTGATTCAAAGGCTTTATGTGCCCGAAGCGGGGCGCGTGCTGGTGGATGGCGTTGATCTCTCCATGATTGACACCGCTTGGCTGCGGCGCCAGATCGGCGTGGTGTTGCAGGAAAATTTCCTGTTCAACCGCAGCATCCGGGAAAATATCGCGCTGGTGGACCCTTCTATACCGATGGAGCGCGTGATTGCCGCCGCTAAAATGTCCGGTGCGCATGAGTTCATCGTCGAATTGTCGGAAGGTTACGACACCCTGGTCGGTGAGCAAGGCAGCAACCTGTCCGGCGGGCAACGCCAACGATTAGCGATTGCCCGCGCCCTGATCAACAACCCGCGCATCCTGATTTTCGACGAGGCTACCAGTGCGCTGGATTACGAATCAGAACGCCTGATTCAAGACAACATGGCTCGCATCTGTCAGGGGCGTACCGTGTTCATCATTGCCCACCGTCTCAGCACCGTGCGCGGCTGCAACCGCATCATCGTCATGGATAAAGGGCGCATTGTTGAGCAGGGCAATCATGATGAATTGCTCCAACAGAACGGCTATTACGCCAAGTTACACAGCTATCAGAGTCATCACCCGCATTTGAAAACGGTGGAAGCCGAACCGTCGCCCACGTCACAACAAGCACCGCGCTTTGTCAGTTCTCATCCCGAACGCGCATCGTATCGTGTGGACCGCGCGCCTTCAGAAAAAGGCCAACCTGCGCATTCTGAAAAACGGGAGGGCGAGGAATGAGCGCCATTGCCGTTTTCAAAGACGCCTGGCAAAACCGCGACAAGCTGGGCGATGCCAACCAAACCCGTGAGTTGGCCGCTTTCCTGCCCGCCGCGCTGGAGATTCAGGAATCGCCCCCCAACCCGCTGGCCCGCTGGCTGGCCTGGGGTTTATTGGTGCTGGTGGTCATCGCCATTGTTTGGGCGCTACTGGGGCACGTGAACATCGTCGCCTCCGCCGAAGGCAAGATCATCCCCAGCTCCCGCGTCAAGCAGGTGCAGCCTTTGGAAAAAGGCGTGGTCAAAGCCCTGCTGGTGAGCGAGGGTGAATACGTCAAGCAGGGTCAGCCCTTGATAGAGTTCGACACCACCTTGACCCAGGCCGATAAAAAACGGCTGGCATCAGATCTCTACAGCGCCAAGCTGCGTCTCGCCGTAAGCAAGGGCGTGCTGAGCCTGCTGGAAAAACCCAATTCACAAATCACTACATCTTTCATCGATGCTTATCTATTGAATGTGCCCGCCGACACCCTCGCGCTCGATGCCGCCTTGTATAAAAACATGTTGCGGCAGCAATGGCTGCAATATCAATCGCAACTAAAAGCCTTAGAAAGCGGCCTGGCGAAGATCCAGGCGGAACAATCCGCCACCAAAGAAGTTATCATCAAACTGGAGCAAACTCTGCCCATTGCCGAAAAGCGTGCGGTAACACTCAAAAGCCTACATGGTAAGGACTTCGTCTCCGAAAACGACTACCTTACCGTCGAGCAGGAACGAATTCAGCAAACACAAGATCTGGCCGCCGAGCGGCAGCGCTTAAAGCAATTACAAGCCGCCAAGGAGGAAGTCCGCGAGCAAATCAACCTGCATAAAGCCCAATCCAGCGGTACCCTACTCACCGAAATCACCGAGCTGCAACGGCAAATCGCCTCGCTGGAAGAAGAGTTCACCAAGGCCAGCGACATCAACGCGAAGCAAGTGCTCTACGCTCCCGTCGCCGGCCGCGTGCAAGAACTCGCCGTCAACACCGTCGGAGGTGTCGTCACCGAAGCGCAACAACTGATGCTGGTGGTGCCTGATGAAGAACAGCTGGAAGTCGTAGTTTTCCTGGAAAACAAAGACATTGGTTTTGTCCATGAAGGGATGTCGTCCGAGATCAAAATCCACACTTTTCCCTTCACCAAATACGGCGTGATCGATGCCGAAGTCACCACCGTCTCCGACGACGCCACTGTCGATGAACAGCGCGGCTTGATATACCGGATGCAATTACGCATGGCAAAAAACACCTTGTGGGTGGAAGGCAAGGAAGTGAAGCTGCAACCGGGCATGGCGGTCACGGCAGAAGTGCAAACCGGCGAGCGGCGGATTATGGAGTTTTTCTTAGCGCCTTTGTTAAGAGCTAAGAGTGAGAGCATTCGGGAGCGCTGATATGAGTATCATGGAGATAAAGCAAGCACATCAACCGAGTCTCGCAAGCCAGCGTTTGCAGGTGGTGCTTGCCATTTGGGAGCATGAAAAAGCCTCCCATAACTATCACTGGCTCTACGTCTGTGCTCGCCATCAAGGCGAAAAGTTTCGCGCTATTTGGATAAGGTCGGGCGAGAACGCATTCGACTATTGTGAACGGGAGTTAGAGCAAGCCCTGTCTAAAGCCACATCGTTCGAGGTGGAAATGCTGCATTCGCCTGAAGTACGCCACTTGAACCCTTCTGCTAAAAACCAATGGAACAGCTTGCGCGGAAAACAGGCGATGGAGATTGAATTTGGCGGCAAAACTACGCGCTGGGCCGCCACCAAAATGCTCGCGCAAAACCTTGGTTTCAGCAACGCGTTAAACCGACACTTGTCAGCCGTTAAGCGCAAACTCGATCCGCAAGCATCTATTCCAGTCACTTTGTATCAAACCAGACAGTGGTTCTGTGATAACAGCGCGTCCCCACAAAACCACGCCAGCCCCGTCGAATTGTTTCGCGGCAATCGAGTGGTTGAAATCGAATTCATCAATCGTGAAAGTGTCCAGCGTTGCGCGCAAGCCATGACTCGGTGGCTTGCCGCCCAAGTGAGCGATGTCGGTGCAGCGAGCTACAAATATTGGCCAAGCCGGGGCGCCTACGCATCGTCCAACAACGCCATACGCCAATGGATGGCAACGGTGTGCCTTGGGCGCGCGGCTAAGTCCTTTGGTAGTGAGCCACTGGCAACTATCGCGGCAAAAAATCTTGCATACAACCTGTCGGCCACTTACCAAACCGATGGCAAACAAAGTTATATCTGGATGAACGGCAGCGCCAAGCTGGGCGCTGCAGCACTCGCAGCACTGGCAATATTTGAATCGCCGCAGCGCAAACAATTTCTAAACGAAGAATATGCGCTGCACAACTTGATTTATTCGCTGGGCAATGCCGACGGCTCCTTCGATACGTTTTATATCCCACGCGAGCGTAAAGACAACCAGAACTTTTACTCCGGTGAAGCCTTGTTGTTTCTCGCCACTCGTTACCGAGTTAGTCGTAACCCGGCTGAATTGGTTCGTATCATGGATGCCTTTCATTATTACCGGGCTTGGCACCGCAACAACCGAAACCCCGCCTTTGTACCCTGGCATACACAGGCCTACTACTTGGTGTGGCAAGTCACCAAAGATGAAGCGTTGAAGAATTTCATTTTCGAAATGAACAATTGGCTGCTTGCCATGCAGCAATGGGACTCCGCCGAGTTCCCTGATATGCAAGGTCGCTTTTACGATCCGGCCCGTCCGTACTTCGGACCTCCACATGCCTCATCTACCGGAGTATATCTGGAAGGCTTGATTGATGCCTTCGCGCTAGCAAAACAATGTGGGGATCAGGCGCGCGCCGATAATTACCGTGTCGCCATTGTGCGAGGCATCCGCAGTTTGATGCAATTGCAATTCAAGGATGTTGTTGATTGTTTCTATATTAAGCATGTGGATCGCGTGCTGGGTGGCCTGAGAACAACTGTTTACGACAATACAATTCGCATTGATAACGTGCAGCATGCGCTAATGGCATTGTTAAAAATAGTAAACCGTTTTTCTGATCAAGACTACAGGGTGTAATAGTATATGAATAACCCTAATGACATCAGATCAGTAAAATGTAGTAAAACATCCATTTGGGATGCTCAAACTTTAGTGGATATTACAAAAGGATATTGGATTGTTTCCCCTTCTGATAATTGGATTGGGTACAGCTTTTGTATTGAAGAAAAATATTTTAACGTTGGTGATGTTGTTTTTATAAAAAAAAATAATAAGACAGCGAATGAGAAGGAAATTAAATCATACCTTCAAAAAGGAGCGTCGGGTTTTATTATTGAAAGCGATATCACTATCGGTAATTCATTTGATGTGCCAATTCTAAAAGTTAATTCGACTTCGTATACGCTTGAGACAATGGCCGTTTATCAACGCCAACGGATGAAGGCTAAAGTGATTGGTGTAACGGGTAGTGTTGGTAAATCAACAGTAAAAGAGATTCTATTTCACCTCCTAAAAACTAACTACAAAGTTTATAGAACGTTTGCTAACTACAATTTATTGGCTGGTGTTCAATTATCTATTGTAAATACACCCGTCGACTGTGATTTTGCTGTGTATGAAATGGCAATTGGTTCTCCGGGAAGTCTTTCAATTAGCAGCCGTTTAGTAAAACCTGATGCTGTAGTTCTAACTGAAATCTCAAACGCCCATCTTGAGCGACATTTATCACTAGAAAATATCGTTTTGGAAAAACTACGTATTCTAGACTCTTTTGATAACGGTGGCACCGTCGCATATTTAGGAGATTCTGAATCCTCATCAATGATCATAAAAGAGCTGGAAAAGCGAAAGATAAATAGTCAAGTATCTTATGGTGGTCATAACTCATGTGATGTCAGATTAAACTCAAGTGAATTGCGATTGGGAAACCAAACAATTCACTTTTTTTGTGGAAAAACTCCATATTTCGGTATTTTGAATTTACCTGGGAGACATAATGCATTTAATGCGCTTGCCGCTTTATCAATCCTGTCTAAAATAGGGGTCGACTTAGATGCTTGTTTGTACGGACTAACTAATGTTATTCCAATTAGTGGGCGAATGGAGCATATCTCCATAAAAGTAGGCAAAGAGTCAGCTCTTTTGATCAATGATGCTTTCAATGCTAACCCTGCATCAATGCTTGCAGCAATTGAATATCTGGATTTGATTAAAGAAAAGAAGGTAACAGCTAGAACAATTTTAGTGTGCTCAGATATGTTAAAACTGGGCGCACTATCAAAATCAGCTCACATGGAACTAGGCAAGAAAATCTCAGGATCTAAAATAGATTTGATAATTTTAACGGGAGAATTGTCGAAAATTACTCACAGAGTAACTAGCAGTAAAAAAAATACTGTACATTTAGAGAGCCTCGATCATGTAATAGAATATGTAAAAAATATACTAAAACCGAATGATGCGATTTTAGTTAAAGGGTCTCATTCTACAAACATCTACAGAGTTAGTGAGGCACTTCAGTCTTTATCTGTTTCGTACTCATCGGCTATGCTGAAAATGAGCTTCGAACATGTAGAATTTCCTAAAGAAAAAAGAGTGTGTTTAAACCCGACTGGTGGAGCTGTTTTTGATACTAGGTCAGACACATACTATTCAACAATTGATATTGATAGGGTAATTTATCCGGCTTCATTATCAACAATATTTGGGCTCTGTTATATCTATGAGCAAATCAATATAAACCCTACCTTACTAAATGTTGAGGTAACTATATCTAAAAATGCTGCTTCAGTTCCCTCTAAATGGGTGTTAGACGAAGGTGATCGCGTCACAGTCAAAGATTTGATTTATGCTGTGGCTATTTGCTCATCAAATGAAGCAATGATAGCGCTTGCTGAATGGCATAGCGGTTCCGAAGCAAAGTTTGCTCTTGAAGCAACCTCTTATGTTAGAAAACTTGGTTTTAAGCAGACTATCTTTCGAAATGCGACTGGATTGTTCAATGAGGGACATGTTAGTTCATTGAGCGACATAGTTGGTGTAATCAGAAGAATAAAAAAAGTTTTTCCAGATCTAGCCAATATTTACGCGTCTAAAAATTTCAATTTTCTTGGAAAAGTATACAGAAATACTAACTCGCTTTTAGGTCAGAACCATATCAATGGTTTTAAAACAGGAAGAACGCCTCGCTCTGGTTTTAATTTAGCAATTACTTCAAACAATATGAATGAAGAACGAATTGTAGTAGTAGTTGGTTGTCGCTCTCAAAAGGAAAGAGACGACTTTGCGCTGGAATTATTAAGTTCAGATAGACAAAAATTCAAATGCATCAATATCAGTAACTATTCTAAAAATCCAACAAATAAACGTATTTCGATAAGTAAAGTTTCTGACGAAATTTCATTGTCAATTTTGGGTGATACTTATTTTGGCGAGTTTTATGATGAAAAACGCCAAGAGTCAGGTAAGACTAATTATCTAAAAAAATATGGATACCAGCATTCAATAAAAAAACTTGCTCGATTTTTAGCAAGCAATGATCTAAATATTGTGAACCTTGAAGCCAGCATCACCAGTAAAAAAAGCTCCCCTTTAAATGGAAAGAAAAACTGGATTCTTGGAGCAGACCCTCAAAAAACAATTGAAACTTTAAATGCCTATAAAGTTGACGGCGTTTTGTTGGGAAACAATCACACTTACGATTACGGCATAGATGAAATACCGTTTGGTCTTGAAAAGTTACAAGAGGCTGGTCTTGTAGCTGTTGGTGCTGGATTGAATGACAATGAAGCTCAGCGACCGATGAAAATTGATGTGAAAATTGGACGAGCGACTAAACGAATATATGTTTTTTCAGGGTATGCCTACTACGAATATGAGGCTGCGCATTTTAGTTGCTATGCAGGAAGCAGCTCACCCGGTGTAAGTAATATCACTTCAGATAAAACTCTAAAAATGATTGCTGATGTAAAAGATCAGGACCATTCAGCGTACATCATAGTATCTCCTCACTGGGGTAAAAACTATCATTGGGCCACTTCGTCGCAACGCGATTGGGCGGAGAGATACATTAATGCAGGAGCAGACATTATTGTTGGGCATGGGGCTCATATGCTCCAAGAAATCGAGACTATTCGTGGTCGTCCAGTCATATACAGTTTAGGCAATTTTATTTTTAATAGTAATGGAGAATATCGTAAAAGGGGCGTTCCTTCATTCAGTCTGCTGTTTCAGTTAAAAGCCAACCAATATGACGATCAAATAAAACTGACATTTGATTTGAAACCGATTTTCTGCGCCAACCACGAATGCGGTTTTCAACCTCGACCTGCAACGCCTGAAGAAAATGCTTTTTTAAGTGAGCGCATAGGGTTCAACTTTAACACAGCTAGTCTTTACACCTGAATGGTTAGGATTTTATGAAGCTTATGATCTTGATAAGAAAAAGTGTTTATATTCTCGCAGTATTTTTATGCGTTACGTTTAACGATTATGCCTATTCTGAAATTCATCGTTGGACAGATGAATCAGGCAAAATTTTTTATTCTGACAAAAAGCCTCAAAGTGCCATTGATACAGCTAAAGTTGAGGTGCCAACAGCTAATGAAAGCGCTATTCGGCTTGATGTCCCCTTAGTAAAGCAAGGTAAAGCGCTCTGTGGTCCCGCTACCATTGAAATGCTATTTCGTTATTGGGGTGTTGATAATTACGATCAATATGATATCGCCTACAACATCTTGCTTCAATTCGAAGACACCAAACGGGTTAAACAGTCCAAAATATTTGATACCTCACCAATAGATTGGCGTCGCTATCCAGGCACGGGTACCGCAAATATGCGAGAGTTTTTAAAACGCTTTGCTGTGGTGGAAAACCCCAGACTAAGAAGTATTCCTTCTGATAAATATCTAGCGTCTAAAGAAGCGGATAACCAATTTGAAACGCTCAAAAGGCATATTTCAAGAGGCGTTCCCGTTATTGTCCATCAATATTGGGGCGAGGTAGGCTCCAATGGACATTATCGAATTGTGAGTGGCTATGACGACAAAAAGCGTCAAGTTTATCTGAATGACTCGACACGCGGCATGGTGGTTACGCAAAGTTATGAACGTTTTCTTGAACTCTGGAACGTGAATGAACCATGGCTGCATTTCAACGCGATTGTTTTTAATGTAAACCAAACGATGATAAAGCCAAGTTTAAAACTTTTTGATGACGTAAAAACTTTACATTAAAAGTATGAAGACTGATTCCAAAAACTTTGGAAATATTTGGGTGCTTATGCAAACAACATTAATAAAACTAAAACAAACCGAAGCTAAAAATGGCATTGAATACCATTGGTGCAAATGGATATTCGACAACCTGTTAAACGGCTGTACACCGGAAAACATGGTAAAAACCATTAACACCGGCACTGCGCCAAACAAAGCGGAATTAATAGAAGAAATATATCGGGTCGCTAATGACTCCTATCTGCAAGCCGCGAAAGAAATGAAGCGCACGCTGGATAAGCGCAATTGGTTGCTCGATACCTGCGATAAACTGGCAATGCTCGATCAGCGTTATTCAACTCAAATAGAAAAACGCGAAGCGCCATCATTCACTGATTTTGTGCGCGAGTATTACAGCAAGCACTTGCCAGCAGTATTCACTGGCGGCTTTGATCATTGGCTTGCACGAAATACATGGAGTCCCAGCTACTTTGCGGAAAGGGTAGGCGATAAACAGGTGGAAGTGCAATTCAACCGCTCGCAAGACAGTCAGTACGAGCGCAATTCGCGCAAATACAAACAAAAAATGCGTATGGATGCGTTTTGTCGCTTGGTGATTGAAGGTGGCGAAAGCAACGACTACTACCTGACCGCCAACAACAACCAGGCGAGCCTTTCCGAATTGGCATTGTTGTTTGAGGATGTGGGCGATTTTGGTATGGGCTACCGCATTCCCGAAACCATTAAAACCCGAAGTCATCTATGGTTCGGCCCCAAGGGCGCCTTTACACCGCTGCATCATGACTTAACCAATAACATGCTGGTGCAAATATACGGTAGAAAAAAGCTGACATTGATACCTGCGTTTCAGGTGCCGGACTTGTATAACGATACACACGTATACAGCGCAACTGATTTTCCGGTGGTTGATGTTAAGCGTTTTCCGAAAATGAAAAACGTAACGCCTATTGAGGTGATCTTAAATCCAGGCGAGGCGATGTTTATTCCTATTGGCTGGTGGCACTGTGTAGAAAGTTTGGATATTTCCATCAGTGTGAGTTTTACGGATTTTAATGTGAAGAATGATTTTTTTGTGAGTTTTCCTAGGTTGTAGTTGTGGCTTTTCCAAAAATTAATTTCCAGCAATATAGTTAGGGAGCTTTATGAATTGTTATACGCATAATGAAAAAAAATACGGACTCATTGTGTTTGGTGTACCAGCATTTGTGCCATCAATTCTCCACCTTCTTTTTTTATTTGATTTTGATGCGTCTGGTATGAATAACCTTTTTTACGAAAATATCGAGATATTTAAAAGAGCATTTGAGACCAAAAGATCTAATGAGGTGTTGGTTTGGGGGTATTTATTCTCAATTTTTTATCTTCTTTTTATACTTCCTTTTATGATAGTGCGATCCAAGAGAATTGTGTTTTTGGGAGGGGAGATCAAAAATAAAACGAAGGCAATATGGCTTTTATTAGCTACCTTATTGTTTTCTATTTTCTTATTTTTGAACTTTGTCGATTACAGTTCGGGAAGTCGAAAATACGCTGAAGTAATTGAGCTAAGTTTTTATTTCTGGCCCCTTTTCTATTTTTATTTTTTATTTCCACTTTATGTGAGCTTAATGCTCATGCTTGCATTTGTGAACACTGAAATCAAATAATCTTATACATATAATGACATGGAGAAAAAGTTAGATGCCTACAACTTATGAACAAGCCCAAAGCTTTTGGGATAGTGCTAGTCAGGAACTCACCTCATATATTGACTCTGTTTCTGACTTTTTAGTCAAAATGACAAGCGAGGAATCAAGATTAGTTACTGGTGTGACGAGCTCAGTTTCAGCTCTTGAAGCTGCTGTAGCGGCAGGTGCGACAGACGCAGAACTATTAGCAATAATGAAAGATGGCTTACAAAATGACTATCTAGATTTAGCTTCAGAAGCACGAGAAATGAGAGATATCGCAATAGCCAATGGCGGTGATTATGCAGAGTATTGGGATTGCAAGGCGTCGGATTATAGCTCCATTGCAAACAGGACCAGCACGGTTCAATCATTTGCTGAGTTCACTGAACAGTATAATAAATATACACAGCCTGCTGCCAAGCTCTTTGGCGTGGCGGGTCAAACTTTTGATGCCGGTCAATTCATCTCATATGTTAAGGAAGGCGATAGTCAAAATGCAACCAAGAAACTATTGACAACTGTCGCTGCAACTGCAGTGGGAATAGGTGTTGCCGCGGTATCGGGAGCGATTGTAACCGCTGTGGTTGCCGCTGGTGCGCCTGTTGCTGTTGGTGTATCGGTTGTTGCAATTGTAGCTGGCAGCACTGCGATGATTGCTGATTGGGCTGTGGGTGAACTCGTAGATATCATACACGAGAATACCAATTGGTTAGATAGCATCGATGGCATTTGGGATGACGCTAGAGGTTTTTTGAAGATTTTTGGGGCGGGGTTCCCGGAGAGGAAGTTGGCCCAACAGAGCCGACGGAGCCCAATCCTCAACCACCTTTATTAGGGGATGATATCGACAATCCTCAAGAGCCAACACCTCAGCCGCCAGAGCCGACTCCAATACCGCAACCGCCGGAACCGACTCCGGAACCGACCCCACAGCCGACTCCGGAACCGACCCCACAGCCGACACCGGAACCGACTCCAGAACCGACTCCAGAACCGACACCACAGCCGACCCCGGAACCGACTCCCAATTCAGATGATGGTTTGGTAGTCAATATTGAAAATGGAGTTGAAACTATACTAATGCCTGACGGTTCTGTAGTAACGCGTGATACAAATAACCTGGATACACCTGATGGCTCACCAATGGAGAACGACACAGGAATAGAGTGGACGACTACGCCTGACGGAAAAGTGGTGCTTGTTGATCCTTCAACAGGTCAGCAATTTACACTTGATGGTAAACCTTATCCACCACCTGGCGGCGATGGCGATGGCGATGGCGACGGCGATGGCGATGGCGATGGTGACGGCGATGGTGACGGCGATGGCGACGGCGACGGCGATGGCGATGGCGACGGCGATGGTGACGGCGATGGCGATGGTGACGGCGA